>OJTW01000016.1_pt1 | contig 118929 bp, 108 predicted proteins | sample 1599781 | NCBI WGS metagenome assembly OJTW01 (sample SAMN04436842, study PRJEB24849) | human gut metagenome | biome: human gut; feature: NICU; material: stool | host: Homo sapiens | place: USA: Saint Louis, MO | collected 2011-08-26
CGATATGTTGCAGCGTGCGCTCTTTCGGTGGCGGCGTCGTCAGCGGGTGATCCGCTTTGAACGGGCCTTCCGGCATGTTATTGAGGCACTGCTCAAGGATGCGCAGACTCTGGCGCAGCTCTTCAACTTTCAGCATCACGCGGGTATAGCAGTCGGACACACCGCCGCCAACCGGGACCTCAAAGTCAAAGTTTTCATAGCCAGAGTACGGACGCGCTTTACGCACGTCGAAATCAATACCGGTCGCACGCAGCGCAGCACCGGTACAACCCCAGTCCAGCGCTTCTTTCTTACCGTAAGCGGCAACACCCTGCGAACGGCCTTTCAGGATGGTGTTACGCAGCGCGGCTTTCTCGTAAGAATCCAGACGTTTTGGCATCCAGTCGAGGAAATCACGCAGCAGTTTGTCCCAACCGCGCGGCAGATCGTGTGCCACACCGCCGATACGGAACCAGGCCGGGTGCATACGGAAACCGGTGATCGCTTCCACGACGTCGTAGATTTTCTGACGGTCGGTAAAGGCGAAAAATACCGGGGTCATCGCGCCGACGTCCTGAATGAACGTGGAGATGTACAGCAGATGACTGTTGATACGGAACAATTCAGACAGCATGACGCGAATCACGTTGACGCGATCCGGCGTGGTGATGCCTGCCAGTTTCTCAACCGCCAGTACGTAAGGCATTTCGTTAACGCAGCCGCCGAGGTACTCGATACGGTCGGTGTAAGGAATGTAGCTGTGCCAGGACTGACGTTCGCCCATCTTTTCAGCGCCACGGTGGTGGTAGCCGATGTCAGGTACGCAGTCGACGATTTCTTCGCCATCAAGCTGCAGCACAATACGGAACGCACCGTGGGAAGACGGGTGGTTAGGACCGAGGTTGAGGAACATGAAGTCCTCATTTTCGGTGCTACGCTTCATGCCCCAATCTTCAGGTTTGAAGGTCAGCGCTTCCATTTCCAGATCCTGTTTGGCTTTAGTCAGCTCAAACGGGTCGAATTCGGTTGCACGCGCCGGGTAGTCTTTACGCAGCGGATGGCCTTCCCAGGTATGCGGCATCAGCAGACGCGTCAGGTGCGGGTGACCTTCGATATCGATGCCAAACATTTCCCAGGTTTCACGCTCATACCAGTTGGCGTTCGGGAACAGTTTGGTGAAAGTCGGTACGCGCAGATCGTTTTCAGACAAAGCCACCTTGAGCATGATATCGCGATTGCGTTCAATGGAGATCAGGTGATAGAAAACGGAAAAATCCGCGGCGGGTAACCCTTCGCGGTGCGTACGCAGACGTTCGTCCATGCCGTGTAAGTCAAACAGCATGACGTAAGGTTTCGGCAGTCTCTTTAAGAAATCGCCAACTTCCAGTAATTGTTCACGCTTGACCCAAACAACGGGTACCCCGGTGCGAGTCGCCTGAACGGTAAAGGCATCCGGCCCAAAACGGTTGCGCAGTTCGCCAATGACCGGGTCATCAAGGTGATCCCGTGTTTGCCATGCGGCGTCTTGCGCGGTTAAGTCGGTCATATTGTTCACCATTGCAAATGGTCCGTGGTGGTCGGCAGTGCTTCGCGCTATTTATTTAGTGATAAGCGAAGGAAGTGCTGCTGCCGACAGGCGCAAATTAAATCTCGTCTGGTGTACGAAGATTCGTTACAGCAATACGTTCGCCGCGTTTACGCTCGCGTTCTGACTGCATATTGGCGCGATAAACGCCCTGATCGCCAACCACCCAGGAGAGCGGACGGCGTTCTTTGCCAATGGAATCTTGCAGCAGCATCAGAGCCTGCATATACGCTTCTGGGCGCGGCGGACATCCCGGGATGTACACATCGACCGGAATAAATTTATCAACGCCCTGCACCACAGAATAGATGTCGTACATCCCGCCGGAGTTGGCGCATGCGCCCATGGAAATAACCCATTTCGGTTCCAGCATCTGATCGTAGAGGCGCTGAATAACTGGCGCCATTTTGGTAAAGCAGGTTCCGGCTACGACCATCAGGTCAGCCTGACGCGGCGATGCACGCAGTACTTCCGCACCAAAACGGGCCACATCGTGCACGGCGGTAAACGAGGTCACCATCTCAACGTAGCAGCAGGAAAGGCCAAAGTTATATGGCCAAATTGAGTTTTTACGGCCCCAGTTAACCATGTCATGCAGTTTGCCCATGAACACGTTTTTGTTAACTTCTTGTTCCAGGGGGTCGGTTACGATCTCCTGTTTTTGCAGGGGGTAACGGTCGTTCTCACCGTTAGGATCTATGCGGGTGAGCGTATAATCCATCTTAATGCCTCGCGGTTAGCGTTGACGATTAGCGATACTGTTCGTTTCCGGGTTCATACGCTCGCGGCGTGAACGCGCGGGCGTCCAGTCCAGCGCGCCAATACGCACCAGATAAACCAGACCTGCCAGTAACACAAAAATAAAAATTGCAGCTTCCACAAAGCCAATCCAACCGCTTTCACGGATAGAAGTTGACCATGCGAACAGATACAGCGCTTCAACGTCGAAGATAACGAAGAACATGGCTACCAGATAAAACTTGGCAGACAGGCGCAGGCGGGCGGTGCCGACCGAGTCGATACCTGATTCAAACGGCACGTTTTTAGATCTCGCGCGTGCGCGACCCCCTAAAAACCAGCCGCCGACGAGCATCAGGCAGCACAGGCCAATGGCAACGATAAGAAAGATAGCGAATGCCCAGTGATGAGCGATGATTTCAGTGGATGTTGACATACTCATTGCTTACTCATCAAAAGTAGCGCCAAATTCTCTGCTCTTTTCGGCAGATGAACGCCACATCGATTCATGGGGAGGAATAAAAAAAACCTTACAATCACTGTGAAAAATCATTTTATACAGCTAATTGATGGGGTTTTTTACTCCTTTCTATAACCTTTTGTCAACTTTAACAAAAGTTTCCTCACATTATTTTACACTACTCCAACTCCATTAACATAAAGTGCTCTTTAGACCCATTTCGATTGCATCATCGGTCATTTTTAATGTTGTTGAATCGTGTCCGTAGTGAAGTAAAAAAGATAATACACGTCTATTTTGACAGGAATTCACCCAGATGCCTCCCCCTAAATGGGAGTATTTTCTTGATCTGTGACACGCTTTTGTTAATTCACCATAAAAAACAGCAACAATTTCTCTAGTTTTTTAACATGGAAACATTTAGCAACGCGGCTGATTATTTTTCACCCTATTGTCAGTCTGTTTTTTTACCTGCTGATTTTGTTAAGTTTTAGTATATGAATGAACAGAAAGCAGTAATATTTGCATAAAAAAAGAGCCGCTGGATGTTTTTTCATCATCAGTGGCCCTTTTTTACACTTACATTTTTAAACGTTTTTTTGTGACGCTTTACTCAAAGTCGCCTTCAACAATCAGCGAATCATCTCCCCCTTCAGGGGTAAACTGATTGTATTGCCAAGGATTTTGATATGTCTGCATCGACTTAAAGATAGCCTGAGCTAATTCATTTTGCGTGCCCGGATCGCTGCACAACAGATACTCGGTATCAGGCAGAGGTGGCAATCCGTCCGCCGCACCCAGTACGCGTAAATCCGGGCTCATCATTTCTACAGGACGCGCAGTGACGCCAAGCCCTGCTTTTACCGCCGCGCGGACCGCAGGCAATGTTGAAGCGACATAAGCCAGACGCCACGGGATCTGTGCGGCATTCAACGTCGCCAGCACGATATCGCGAAACGGGCTGGGATCGTCCAGCAGAACTAACGGCACCGGTTCGCCTTTTTGCAGGATATATTCGGCTGCGCAATACCAGTGCGTCGGTGAAGTCCGCAAATTCAGGCATTCAAAATCGTCAGGGCGATTCGTGGTGACCACTAAATCCACTTCTTGCGACTTAAGCATCTCCACCATGTAAGCATTGCGTTTCACTCTTACATCAAGCGCAAGTTTCGGATAAACCGAACTAATGCGGTTAAGCAGAAATGGGAGTATGGTGTCGGCGGATTCATCAGAAGCACCGATAGTTAACACCCCCTGAAGATTGTTAAACATCAATGATGAGCATGCCTCATCATTAAATCGCAGTATTTTCCTGGCGTAACCCAACAGCTGGATACCATGTTCGGTCAGCAGTTTGTTGCGTCCATGACGCGCGAACAACTCTTTCCCCACAAGTTGCTCAAGGCGCTGCATTTGCTGACTTACCGCAGACTGAGTTCGACATACCGCAGCTGCCGCAGCCGCGAAGGTATTTAGGTCGGCAACAGCAACAAAGGTTCTCAGCAGATCGAGGTCGAGGTTAATTATCGGACGATTTGCATTTATCATAGTTTTTCACTTACTCGCGGGTCATACCGGGTTAATGCTGTGCATTCAGAATCAAACAACTCCATTTGTAATGTGCCTCCCTTCAGTTTCGCTTAGTGTAACCAAGTGAAAATAAGGATGTATTTGGTTTAACAAACGAAACAATGCTCTTTCTGAGCTATTTTAAAACCCGTGATATTCATCGGAATATAGCAACGAGAAAGAGCCGTATTTTTAGCTGCCGGATGATTCTGACTAATGGAAAACATGTAAATTTTGTAAATTTAAAAAATAGTTAACGAACAATAATTTACACATTAAAAACTAACTTTTCAGTATGTTATGAACAACCAACAAACATTTGAATTATCGTAAAACTCGTACTACACACCATTTCATAGGAGTTATCTTAACCTAAAACCACTATATTTATAAGTGTTATTGCGAATAATTCCGGGCGAATTGGTGTTATGTCAGTGCAACGGTTTTCGTATTATTAGTCCACTCAATTTGATGTCGTTTAAATAATAAATAATAATTAATTAAGAATCTCTCAATTCATTAATTATGCTTAACAATGGATTCACACCGCGTCACGTAGGGATCAGACCGATAACAGAATTCGTGGATGAAACCTCAGTATTTTCGAATCCCGCCATATCGCACAGATATCGGCCGCATTTTGTTTTATAGGGCTAACTTTTTTCGACCAGACAAATCACCATACCAAAGCCAACAAAGCAAAACATAAACCATAAAAAACACAACAATCCAGATTATTACACTGTAATAATTGCATAATTTAGTTATTAAAAGTTAATTATCGTCCTCCTGCTTTCCAAAATCTTCTACTAAAGACCCTTCAAAACTCACCGTCGTGGGAGTACATTGTGCTGAGCTGACTTCCACGGCAGGGAGTGGCATTCACAGCTAAAAAGGTCAACGTTCATGTCCCCCATTGAAAAATCCAGCAAATTAGAAAACGTCTGTTATGACATTCGCGGCCCGGTTCTGAAGGAAGCAAAGCGCCTGGAAGAAGAAGGCAACAAAGTTCTGAAACTGAACATCGGCAACCCTGCGCCTTTCGGGTTTGAAGCACCAGATGAAATTTTAGTGGATGTGATCCGCAATTTGCCAACTGCGCAAGGATATTGCGATTCCAAAGGCCTTTATTCAGCCCGCAAAGCAATCATGCAGCATTACCAGGCCCGCGGGATGCGCGATGTAACCGTAGAAGATATCTATATCGGTAACGGCGTATCCGAATTGATTGTGCAGGCCATGCAGGCATTGCTGAACAGTGGGGACGAAATGCTGGTTCCTGCACCTGATTATCCACTGTGGACGGCGGCGGTTTCGCTCTCTGGTGGTAATGCCGTGCACTACCTGTGTGATGAATCGTCAGACTGGTTCCCGGACCTGGATGATATCCGCGCCAAAATTACGCCGCGTACGCGTGGGATCGTCATCATCAACCCCAACAACCCAACCGGCGCTGTTTATTCTAAAGAGCTGCTGATGGAGATTGTTGAGATTGCTCGCCAGAACAACCTCATCATCTTTGCAGATGAGATTTACGACAAAATTCTCTACGATGACGCCGAGCACCACTCGATTGCGGCAATGGCCCCGGATCTGCTGACTATTACCTTTAACGGCCTGTCAAAAACCTATCGTGTTGCCGGTTTCCGTCAGGGCTGGATGGTACTGAACGGACCGAAGAAACATGCCAAAGGGTATATCGAAGGCCTTGAGATGCTGGCTTCTATGCGCCTGTGTGCGAACGTCCCTGCACAACATGCCATTCAGACTGCGCTGGGCGGATATCAGAGCATCAGCGAATTCATCATGCCTGGCGGACGTCTGTATGAGCAACGTAACCGCGCCTGGGAACTGCTCAATGATATCCCTGGCGTCTCTTGCGTAAAACCGCGCGGTGCGCTGTATATGTTCCCGAAAATTGACGCCAAGCGCTTCAATATTCATGACGACCAGAAGATGGTGCTCGACTTCCTGTTGCAGGAAAAAGTACTGCTGGTCCAGGGGACAGCATTCAACTGGCCGTGGCCGGATCATTTCCGCATCGTTACGCTGCCGCGAATTGATGATATCGAAATGTCGTTGAGTAAATTTGAGCGTTTCCTGTCAGGGTATCGCCAACTGTAACCACGCAAAGTGCTACCGGGTTTGCATCCGGTAGCACTCTCTGCGCAAAATACCGTTACTGAAGTCACTGAGTAAGGGTCGTTATGAAGCAGAGCCACTTTTTTGCCCACCTCTCCCGTCTGAAACTCATTAACCGCTGGCCGCTGATGCGCAACGTGCGCACCGAAAACGTGTCCGAACACAGTCTGCAGGTTGCCATGGTTGCTCATGCGCTGGCCGCGATCAAAAACCGTAAATTTGGTGGTCAGGTAAATGCTGAGCGTATTGCCCTGCTGGCGATGTACCACGATGCGTCAGAGGTGTTAACCGGCGATCTCCCTACCCCAGTGAAATATTTCAACTCGCAGATTGCTCAGGAATATAAAGCGATAGAGAAAATTGCCCAGCAAAAACTGGTCGATATGGTTCCCGATGAGTTGCGCGATATTTTTGCACCGCTCATTGATGAACATGCCTTAAGTGAAGAAGAAAGATCGATTGTTAAACAGGCCGATGCCCTGTGCGCGTATCTGAAGTGCCTGGAAGAACTCTCCGCCGGTAACAACGAATTTCTGCTGGCGAAAACACGTCTGGAAAAAACGCTGGAGTCACGACGCAGCGAAGAGATGGACTACTTTATGGACGTGTTTGTTCCAAGCTTTCACCTTTCATTAGATGAAATCAGCCAGGATTCACCGCTTTAAACGATTTTGCCGGATGGCGGCTAACGCCTTATCCGGCCTACAGGTAACTTGATATCCGTAGGCCTGATAAGCGCAGCGCCATCAGGCGTTTACTGCGGCGGTCAAAACGGGAACAGCATCGGGATCATCACCACGCACACTGCCATGACGATCACCGTAAACGGTACGCCAATCTTCACGAAGTCGCTAAAGGTGTAGTTACCCGGCCCGAGCACCAGTGTGTTTACCGGTGAAGACACTGGCGTCATAAAGGCTGCGGAAGCCGCCATCGCAATCACCATCGCAAACGGATACGGCGAAACGCCCATCGACTTTGCCGCCGCCAGCGCAATCGGCGCCATCAGTACCGCCGTCGCGGTGTTAGAGATAAATAACCCAATGGTCGCGCACAGCACGAACAGGCAGCCCAGCATCATATACGGGCCGTACCCACCACCAACGTCCATTAGCCCTTTCACCACCAGATCGACGCCGCCCGTTTTCTGTAACGCCAGCGCAAAAGGCATCATCCCGACAATCAAAATAATGCTTGGCCAGTGAATGGCTTTGTAGGCGCTTTCGGCATCGATGCAGCGGAATTTTCCCATCAGCAAACAAGCGATAATCGCGGCAACCGTATTAGGGATTTCATCGGTGAGCATTAACGCGACCATCAGTACCAGACAGAAAATCGCATGCGGCGCCTGGCTGTGCGCCGGAGAAGCTTCACTGACTTCCACAGGCATATTTAGCACCACAAAATCGCGCCCTTTTTGTCCAAGCAGCGTGATCAGCTTCCAGTTGCCCACCACTAAAATGATATCGCCCATCAACAGCGGCTCATCAACCACCGCCCCGGCCAGCGCCGTACCATCGCGCTTCAGCCCAACGACATTCAGCCCGTAACGCGTACGAAAAGCGATTTCCCGTACCGTTTTGCCGATCAATTCCGACTCAGGGATCAGAGAGATTTCGGCCATGCCCACATCAAGCGCCTGCTCGGAGAAGTATTCTCCACGCAGCACCATCGGTTCCAACAGTTGCTCAGCGCAAAATTCACGCAGGTCGACATCGGCCGCAGACATATCAATCAACAATACGTCACGAGCACGAAACTCAGAAACCCCGTTTACGTCAACGATCACGCGACGAAAGCGACGCCAGCGCTCCACGCCAATCACGTTTGCCCCGTAGCGCTCACGCAGTTTCAGGTCGTCCAGACGCTGGCCTATCATAGGAGAACCCGGGCGAATCGCCAGGCGACGCGCGCGCCCGGTCAGGCGATATTCTTTAATCAGATCGCGAAAAGTCCGGCGCTTCCAGCCGTCGCCCGGCTGCCCGGAGTCTTCACCTTTCAGCATAAAACGCATCAAAAGCATATAAATTATGCCAAGTACCAACACCACCAATCCCAGTGGGGTTACGCTAAAAAAGCTAAAACCATTAAGTCCTTCACGTAACAGTTCACTGTTGACGACCAGGTTTGGCGGCGTTGCCACCAGCGTCATCATGCCGCTTATCAAGCCGGCAAAACTTAGCGGCATCATCAGGCGTGAAGGGGAAATTTCCATGCGCATGGAAACACTTAAGACAACCGGAATAAAGATGGCGACCACACCGGTCGAACTCATGAATGCACCGAGTCCAGCTACGGTTATCATCAGCAACACCAGCATTTTGACTTCACTGCTACCGGCGACCTTCACCAGCCAGGCGCCCATTACTGTCGCCACACCGGTACGCACGAGGCCGTCACCGATAATGAATAAAGCCGCTATCAAAATAACGTTAGGATCGCTGAATCCGGAAAAAGCTTCTGTGATGCTCAATGTTCCACTCAGAACAAAGGCAATAATGACCAGCAAAGCGATCGCGTCCATACGCACTCTGCCAGTTGCAAACAAGACGACGGCAATCGCCAGCAATGAGAGAACCCATATCAATTCACCGTTCACAACATATCCTTGTTAAATGAGAGGGATGGACTGATTCTGCCATAAAAAAGCCCCAACAATCTGGGGCTAAATCATGATCAGGTATTTCTTATAACGACCACATTTCCGTTGGGTTGTTTGGTCACAGAAATATGTTCCAGACTGGTCAGCGAAAAATCAACCTCGTTCAGACGCGGCGTATCCGCTGGCGCGTTGACCGCGATGACATGACACCCAGCTGCCAGTCCTGAAAGCACCCCGGCGGGGGCATCTTCCACCACGGCACATTCCTGCGGCGCCAGGCCCAGAAGCTGAGCGCCTAACAGATACGCGTCTGGCTCTGGTTTCCCTCTTTTTACCCGCTCGGCGGTGACAAACACTTCAGGAGCAGGAAGCCCAGCAACACGATGGCGCGCCCGTGCGACCGGCATAGAGCCGGAGGTCACAATTGCCCATGGAATACCCGCTTTATTGAGATGGTTGAGTAAATCAACAGCCCCAGGCAGCGCAGTGATTCCGGCGGTTTCCGTCGCTTCGATCTGCTCCAGACGGGTAAACTCCGCGGCGATCTCTGCCTCAGATTTGCCCACCATAAAGTGTCGCAGGGAGGTAATGGCCTGCTTGCCATGAATAAAGCCGAGCACCTCGGCGTGATCGAGGCCAAAACGATCGGCCCAGTTGCACCACGCACGCTCTACTGCGGGTAAGGAATCGACCAGCGTTCCATCCAGATCAAACAGAAAACCTTTGCACTGCACGCTCGCCCCCTCAGGCATTAATGATTTGGTTAATTTCATTCGCGCTCAGGTGATACTGGCGCGGGCAAGAGTGCCAGACGTTCAACATACGCTGATATTTTTCCCACATCGGGGTCTGGGCGTTGAAGCCATGCGTACCCGCATCAAAGTGGGTATAGCGACCTTCCACATTCACCATAAAGCGAACGTATCCGAGGAAACGGGCTTCCGTTGCGGCGTCAAAACCGAGGAAAGTCACGCGGCGCTCATCAATAGCCTGTGCATCCTTAAGATTAGTCCAGGACACATGTAATGCGTGATACATCTCCATAATATCGATAATCGTACGACAGGTTTCTTCCGTCAGTTCACCAAACTCACGATCCAGCTCACGCATCTGCAAGCCGTAACCGCGTTCAATAATCGTCTGCAAACGACGATAACGCTCGGCGTTAGTTGGGTCGAGCATAGTCATCATTTTGTACTGATTCGACAAAATCAGACGTTGAGCGTTGGTCATTTCCATTTGGGACTCCTGTATCACTACTACTGCGATGAAAAAAAAGAAGGCATCTTGTGCCTTCTTTTATATGCGTAATCAGGGGTCAATTACAAATCATCAAGGAAAGTTTTATCCAGTTGTTTGAAGGCGCGCTTAAGCGTGTCAGCCAGCGCCTGGTAATCCGGCTTTCCTTCTACCGGAGAGAGCGCCTGTCCGGCTTCTTGCAATTTACCCCGAACTTCGTAGAACCAGTTGAGTATTGAAGGCGGCAGCGGCGTCACGGAACGTTTACCCAGCCACCACATGCCCTGCATCGGCAGGCTGAGCGCAAACAGCGCGGTCGCCACGGCCGGTCCCAACTGTCCCCCTAGCGCAATTTGCCAGCATAAGGTGAAGACGGCGATAGGCGGCATAAAACGGATTGCGTAACGTGTCATACGGATCACGCGGTTCTCTACAAACACGGGCGCGAGGCGCTTTTCCATTGGCCACGTCTTCGCGTAGTGCTGCCCCCGGCGAAACAAGCTAAAAAAATTGACGGAACGATTATCCGGTGTCGACATGGCGGTTACCTCAACTTCACATATAAAAATTAAAAAATTTGTGCAAAACAACAACTACAAGGGACATCGTTCAAAACATTTTGTCTTTGATACCCACATTCAGGTATCCTGTGCCGGCCTGTAAGGCCTTTAGTCCAAAATCATTGAGTCGTCAAATTGACACATAGTATGCCATTGGCTGAAAAATACGCAAAATGACATAGACTCAAAGGTATTTATTCCATCGTGCCCAAAAAGACCATGGCGCATGATGTTAATCATAAACGTCGGTGTCATCATGCGCTACGCTCTATGACTCCCTGACGTTTTTTTAGCCACGTATCATAAATAGGTACTTCCATGTCGAGTAAGTTAGTACTGGTTCTGAACTGCGGTAGCTCCTCACTGAAATTTGCCATCATCGATGCAGTAAACGGTGAAGAATACCTTTCTGGTTTAGCCGAATGTTTCCATCTCCCAGAAGCACGTATCAAATGGAAAATGGATGGCGGTAAACAAGAAGCGGCTTTAGGTGCAGGCGCCGCTCACAGTGAAGCGCTGAATTTTATCGTTAATACTATTCTGGCACAAAAACCAGAACTGTCTGCTCAGCTGACTGCGATTGGTCACCGTGTTGTTCACGGCGGCGAAAAATACACCGGCTCTGTAGTTATCGACGATTCCGTTATTCAGGGTATCAAAGATGCAGCCTCTTTTGCACCGCTGCACAACCCTGCACACCTGATCGGTATCGCTGAAGCGCTGAAATCCTTCCCGAATCTGAAAGACAAAAACGTGGCCGTATTCGACACCGCGTTCCATCAGACTATGCCGGAAGAATCTTACCTCTACGCCCTGCCGTACAGCCTGTACAAAGAACATGGCGTTCGTCGTTACGGCGCGCACGGTACCAGCCACTTCTTCGTTACTCAGGAAGCGGCTAAAGTGCTGAACAAACCGGTTGATGAGCTGAACATCATCACTTGCCACCTGGGCAACGGCGGTTCTGTATCTGCTATCCGTAACGGTAAATGTGTTGATACCTCCATGGGTCTGACCCCACTGGAAGGTCTGGTGATGGGTACGCGTTCCGGTGACATCGACCCGGCGATCATCTTCCACCTGCACGACACCCTGGGCATGAGCGTTGACCAGATCAACAAAATGCTGACCAAAGAGTCCGGCCTGCTGGGTCTGACCGAAGTCACCAGCGACTGCCGCTATGTTGAAGATAACTACGCGACTAAAGAAGACGCTAAACGTGCAATGGACGTTTACTGCCACCGTCTGGCGAAATACATCGGTTCTTACACTGCGCTGATGGATGGTCGTCTGGATGCCGTTGTCTTCACCGGTGGTATCGGTGAAAACGCCGCGATGGTTCGTGAACTGTCTCTGGGCAAACTGGGCGTTCTGGGCTTTGAAGTAGACCACGAACGTAACCTGGCCGCACGTTTCGGCAAATCTGGTTTCATCAACAAAGAAGGTACCCGTCCTGCGGTGGTTATCCCAACCAACGAAGAACTGGTTATCGCGCAAGACGCGAGCCGTCTGACCGCCTGATTTCACACCGCCAGCCTAGCTGGCGGTGCTGTTTTGTAACCCGCCTGAAACGGGCGGTAACGAAAGAGGATAAACCGTGTCCCGTATTATTATGCTGATCCCTACCGGAACCAGCGTCGGTCTGACCAGCGTCAGCCTTGGCGTGATCCGCGCAATGGAACGCAAAGGCGTTCGTCTGAGCGTCTTCAAGCCGATCGCTCAACCGCGTGCCGGTGGCGATGCGCCAGACCAGACTACCAGCATCGTCCGTGCTAACTCTTCTCTGCCAGCCGCTGAGCCGCTGAAGATGAGCCACGTTGAATCTCTGCTGTCCAGCAATCAGAAAGATGTGCTGATGGAAGAGATCATCGCGAACTACCACGCGAACACTAAAGACGCTGAAGTTGTCCTGGTTGAAGGCCTGGTCCCAACCCGTAAACATCAGTTCGCGCAGTCTCTGAACTACGAAATCGCGAAAACGCTGAATGCAGAAATCGTCTTCGTTATGTCTCAGGGCACCGATACCCCGGAACAACTGAACGAGCGTATTGAACTGACTCGCAGCAGCTTCGGTGGCGCGAAAAACACCAACATCACCGGCGTAATCGTTAACAAACTGAACGCACCGGTTGATGAGCAGGGCCGTACTCGCCCGGATCTGTCCGAGATTTTCGACGACTCTTCCAAAGCGAAAGTGATCAAAGTTGATCCGGCTAAACTGCAAGAATCCAGCCCGCTGCCGGTTCTGGGCGCGGTGCCATGGAGCTTCGATCTGATCGCTACCCGTGCAATCGATATGGCGCGTCACCTGAACGCCACCATCGTAAACGAAGGCGATATCAATACCCGTCGCGTGAAGTCTGTGACTTTCTGCGCACGCAGCATTCCGCACATGCTGGAACACTTCCGCGCAGGTTCCCTGCTGGTGACTTCCGCTGACCGTCCGGACGTGCTGGTTGCTGCATGCCTGGCAGCGATGAACGGCGTAGAAATTGGCGCCCTGCTGCTGACCGGCGGCTACGAAATGGACGCGCGCATTACCAAACTGTGCGAACGTGCATTCGAAACCGGCCTGCCGGTATTCATGGTAAACACCAACACCTGGCAGACCTCTCTGAGCCTGCAGAGCTTCAACCTGGAAGTTCCGGTTGACGATCACGAGCGTATCGAAAAAGTTCAGGAATACGTTGCTAACTTCATCAACGCTGACTGGATTGAATCTCTGACCGCAACGTCTGAGCGCAGCCGTCGTCTGTCTCCACCAGCGTTCCGTTATCAGTTGACCGAGCTGGCACGTAAAGCGGGCAAACGCGTTGTTCTGCCGGAAGGCGACGAACCGCGTACCGTTAAAGCGGCAGCCATCTGTGCTGAACGTGGTATCGCAACCTGCGTACTGCTGGGTAACCCGGATGAGATCACCCGCGTTGCGGCCTCTCAGGGCGTTGAACTTGGCGCTGGCGTAGAAATCGTTGATCCAGATGTGGTTCGCGAAAGCTACGTTGCTCGTCTGGTCGAACTGCGTAAGAACAAAGGCATGACCGAAACCGTTGCCCGCGAACAGCTAGAAGACAACGTCGTTCTCGGTACCCTGATGCTGGAACAGGACGACGTTGACGGTCTGGTTTCCGGTGCCGTTCACACTACTGCGAACACCATTCGTCCACCGCTGCAGCTGATCAAAACTGCACCGGGTAGTTCCCTGGTGTCTTCTGTGTTCTTCATGCTGCTGCCGGATCAGGTTTACGTTTACGGCGACTGCGCGATCAACCCGGATCCAACCGCAGAACAGCTGGCAGAAATCGCTATTCAGTCCGCTGAATCCGCGATTGCCTTCGGTATCGAACCGCGCGTTGCGATGCTCTCCTACTCCACCGGTACCTCTGGTGCAGGTAGCGACGTAGAGAAAGTTCGTGAAGCGACTCGTCTGGCGCAGGAAAAACGTCCTGACCTGATGATCGACGGACCGCTGCAGTACGACGCCGCCGTTATGGCTGACGTTGCGAAATCCAAAGCGCCGAACTCTCCGGTTGCAGGTCGAGCTACCGTGTTCATCTTCCCGGATCTGAACACCGGTAACACCACCTACAAAGCGGTACAGCGTTCTGCCGACCTGATCTCCATCGGGCCGATGCTGCAGGGTATGCGCAAGCCGGTGAACGACCTGTCTCGTGGCGCGCTGGTAGACGATATCGTCTATACCATCGCACTGACCGCGATCCAGTCTTCCCAGCAGCAGCAGTAATCTGCCGAGTGTGCCGGATCTCTTATCCGGCAACATATCTACTTATCAAACCGGAAATAGCTGATATTTCCGGTTTTTTTATGTCTGTTTCCCCTTTGGCATAATCTGAAATATTTGCCTGAATGCGCTGCATCAATGAATAACTATTCTTCTGTTCGCATACTTACCCTCTTTTGCATTGCAACAGGGATAGTCTTTCATGTCAGCAGTAACAGAATCACAGCCAGCCAAAAAATGGGCGATGCCCGACACGCTGGTGATTATTTTTTTCGTCGCCATTTTAACCAGTCTGGCGACATGGGTTGTTCCCGTCGGGATGTTCGACAGCCAGGAAGTGCAATATCAGGTTGATGGACAAACCAAAACCCGTAAGGTGGTTGACCCCCATTCCTTTCGTATTCTGACCAATGAAGCTGGTGAAGAGCAGTATCATCCGGTTAAGTTCTTTACCACCGGAGATGAGCGCCCAGGCCTGATGAATTTTCCGTTCGAAGGCTTAACCTCCGGCTCGAAATTCGGCACTGCGGTCGGCATCATTATGTTTATGCTGGTCATTGGCGGCGCATTTGGCATCGTTATGCGTACCGGCACCATTGATAACGGCATCCTGGCGCTCATCCGCCATACGCGGGGCAACGAGGTCCTCTTTATCCCAGTGCTGTTTATTCTCTTCTCCTTAGGCGGCGCGGTGTTTGGCATGGGGGAAGAGGCGGTTGCCTTTGCCATTATCATCGCGCCGCTGATGGTCCGGCTAGGTTACGACAGTATCACCACCGTTCTGGTTACCTATATCGCGACTCAGATTGGTTTCGCCAGCTCATGGATGAACCCATTTTGCGTGGTGGTCGCGCAAGGTATTGCGGGGGTGCCAGTGCTCTCTGGTTCCGGTCTGCGCATCGTGGTCTGGTTGGTCGCTACGCTAATAGGACTAACCTTCACGCTGGCCTATGCGGCACGCATCAAAAAGAATCCGCTTTTGTCCCGGGTACATGAATCCGACCGCTTCTTTCGCGAGCAGCAGGACGAGGTCGTGGAACGACGCTTCACGCTCGGTGACTGGCTGGTACTGATGGTGCTGACGGGCGTGATCGTGTGGGTCATTTGGGGCGTTATCGTCCACGCATGGTTTATTCCTGAGATCGCCAGTCAGTTCTTCACGATGGGCCTGGTGATTGGCATTATCGGCGTCGTGTTTCGGCTCAACGGCATGACGGTCAACATCATGGCCTCCTCATTCACTGAGGGAGCACGAATGATGATTGCCCCTGCCCTGCTGGTTGGTTTTGCCAAGGGCATTTTACTGCTGGTCGGTAATGGAGAGGCGGGTGAAGCCAGCGTGTTAAACACTCTGCTGCACAGTATTGCCAACGGCATTAGCGGGCTGGATAACGCCATAGCGGCGTGGTTTATGCTGTTGTTCCAGGCGGTGTTTAATTTCTTCGTCACCTCCGGCTCCGGTCAGGCAGCATTGACCATGCCGCTGTTAGCGCCGCTGGGCGATCTGGTTGGCGTCAACCGTCAGGTTACCGTGCTGGCCTTCCAGTTTGGCGACGGATTCAGCCATATTATCTATCCGACATCGGCATCTCTGATGGCTACGTTAGGTGTTTGTCGGGTGGATTTTCGTAACTGGCTGAAGGTAGGTGCTACGCTGTTGGGGCTGCTGTTTATTATGTCCAGCGTGGTGGTGATTGGTGCGCAGATAATGGGTTACCATTGAGAGTAACGTGCTGAAATAAAAGCCGCAGGCTAATCATCTGCGGTTTTTTATTTTCGGCAGAAAACACATTCATTAAATGAATTAAAATTTAAAATAAATTATATATATAAATATATTTATATATTCTTAAAGCGCGTCCCGTCATTATATCCAGACAATTAACCTGTGTTATTCTTTGCAATTATTTACTCATATTCGAAATAAATTTTATGATACAACAAAATTTGTTACTACTGTCATTACTGTTAGCAACAACCCAATCTGTATGGGCTGCTTGCTATGTTGAATTAGGTAATAGTAGCAGTTCCAGCGGAGTCACAGCCGCCGATCTCAATTTAACAACAACCCCTCAAAAGCCTCTCCCAAATGAATCCGACCTTATGGCAACTGTGAGAAACAGCACAATTACTTACTGGGTAGATGCGGACGGTAAAGGCAATGCAGGTGATTCCGGATCGCTTACGTTTACCCCGGCAGGAACGACGTTCACCGCCGACAGTGGCAATAAAAAAGGTTGGCTGGCTGATGCCTCAATCCCTGGGCTCTATTTTACGCTAGAGGCAGCCCTACCCAAGCCGCCACAAGGCCCTTTTACCGCATGGAACACAACAACAATTTATTTGTCTAACGATGCCGACGTTAACAAAGCTACCGCCTCCGGCTGGGGATGCTCAAGCTTTGATGAGAAGAAGATGGAGAACGCCACGGTAACATTCAATCTCAGCTTCTACACAACCTCAGCATTTGATCCAGCAAAAGCGTCCGGCAAAAAACTTTTTACAAGCCGGCAGCAAGTCGGGGTTCTTCAAAATAAAACCGGCATGGGGGGGGAAATTGACGTATATATTAATGGTCCACTGACAATAGCGACCGCAGGCTGTGCCGCATTTGTCGTTGATACTCAAACAGTAAACCTGGGTGACATCAATTACAGTATCCTGAAAAGAGTGCCCTATCCGCCTTATAACGATACGCCATTTAATATCAAACTGGAAAATTGCTATGCCACATCCGATCTGGTGCTCAATTTTTCCAATAATCAGACAAAAGCAATTAACAGCTATACCTCCACCCTCGTTAATACCCAGGGTACCTCCAGAGGCGTGGGTGTTGCCTTACAATATCTTACGGACCAGGGTGGCTCGGACGTAGCATTTAACATTGATGTGACACAGCCCAGTACTGTACCTGCTAAATATTTAAATTACTATAATGGCAACGGGCTGCTAAGACTTAAAGCTCAACTGTATGTGAACGATGTGGATGCCTTAGCTCCCGGGACACTTTACATCCCTACGATAATAACAATATCCCTTCCATAACTCTGTCGATGCCCGCTATCGTAACGTTCAGAGTGCTGCGATAGCGGTTCAGGTTTTATTCCGTCTCTTCTTCCTTCAGTGATTCATTTTTGGCGTTGCGGGTCATCCACAGCGACAGGGCTTTCAGCGAATCCGGAGTGAACTCGTCGCAACGCGCGGTAATTTCTTCCGGCGTCAGCCAGCAAACTTCGCTAATTTCTTCTTCCTGTAGCGCGAACGGTCCGTGGGAAACACAGCTAAACAGCCCGCCCCATACGCGACAGTTTTGGTCTTCAAAGTAAAACTGACCATGCTCGGCAAACGGCACGCCCGCAATCCCCAGTTCCTCTTCTGCTTCACGGCGCGCTGATTCCAGCATCTGCTCGTCAGCCTGAACAACACCGCCTGCGGTGGCATCCAGCATACCGGGCAAAAAATCTTTTGTCTCAGTGCGACGTTGAACCAGAATTTTGCCCATACCATCATGCACAACGATATACGTTGCACGATGGCGTAAGCGTTGCGCTCGCATTTGTTCCCGGCTGGACTGTGCAATGACTTCGTTGTCTTCATTCACAATATCCACCCATTCAGTACTTGCCAAACGACGCTGTTCCACCATCAGGAAACCTTCTTTTTTCTGGCGCTCTTACGGCGCGTTTATGTTTGTGGGGTAAATTACGGATTAATCTCGACCTGTGCAATAACACTTTGATCATTGAGTGCCATTACGCTGAGAACATTATCATCCAGAATCCCGTAACTTGCCGCAAAACCCCCTTTAGGGATGCTTACCGAGCCGGGATTGAAATAATAGATATCCTCGCGCAGCTCAGCAACCGGCAGATGAGTATGCCCATAAACCAGAACATCGCCCGCATTGAGCGCCGGCATATTTTGCGGGCCAAAAAGATGTCCGTGCGTCAAAAAGAGTCGCAGGTTTTCTGTCAGAATTTGCTGCCACGGCGCAGTCATCGGAAAATGCAGGAGCATCTGATCCACTTCGCTGTCGCAATTACCACGCACCGCAATAATTCGCGATGCCTGTTCATTCAGCCGTTCTGCAACCTGCGCAGGCGCATAGCCTTCTGGAAGCGCATTACGCGGCCCGTGGTTTAAAACATCACCCAATATCACCAGCCATTGCGCACCGCTTGCAGCAAACCGTTCGAGTACGCGTTCCGTGGCTGGCAACGAACCATGAATGTCCGATGCGAACATCAGTTTCATCACTCACTCCTCGCTGAAAAGTACCTTGTAATGATACTGGATTACGGCCCGTTTTTCAGCAGGAACGCTTCGCTGAAAGCGCGATAAAACGCTGTACTGAAGCGCGCTGCCACTGGAAGGTGGCGTATTCCGCAAGCGCTTCCGGAACCTCATCGCCATTCAGGACCAGGCGATTAAGCATTAGCGCTAAATCACAGTCAGCGATACACCATTCGCCAAATAAATTCTGCTTACCGTGGCTCAGTAAACTGCCGGCAGTAGCGAACAATTTTTCCGCACTGGCTTTTCCCGCTTCGCTTAACGGTCCTTTCTTCACGCCAGCAAAAACGACATCCGTTGAGCGTTCTTCACGGATAGGCATTAAATCGCTGCGGATCCACGCCTGAACCTGGCGCGCCCGCGCGCGTTTTTGCACATCGTGCGGATAGATACGCTCCCACTGTGGCGGCGCGAAGCTCTCTTCCAGGAATTCCGTAATCGCTGATGATTCGCTCAGTTCAAAACCATCGATCTCAAGAACCGGCACGCGGCGCGTCAAGGCGTAACCTTGCCATGAAGGTTGCAAATGTTCGCCACTGTTGAGATCAACAGTTTTCAGCGTAAAGGGCAGCCCTTTCTCTTGCAGAGCGACATAAACAGACAGCACGTAAGGGGAGAAAAAATTGGCATCTGACCACAGCGTAATTGCAGGTTTGCTCATAATGTCCTCTGAAGTGTATTAGCTTGCCTTCAAAATATAGAGTCTTTCTCTCGCTGTCACTTGATGAAAACTCAAGCACGCCAACAGGCTCTATACTTGTTATGACCCGGTTCATGACAAAACGGATGCTGAAAATGATCGATCTCTATTACACGCCATCGCCAAACGGTCACAAAATCACGTTGTTTCTTGAAGAGGCGCAGCTGCAATACCGTCTGATTCATATCGATATCAGCAAAGGTAGCCAGTTTCACCCCGATTTTCTGCAGATCTCGCCGAACAATAAAATCCCGGCCATTATCGATCATGCCCCGGTGGACGGCGGAAGGCCCATCAGCTTGTTTGAGTCCGGAGAAATTTTACTCTATCTGGCGGAAAAGAGCGGTAAGCTGCTCAGCGGTGAATTACGCGAACGCCACACCACGCTGCAGTGGCTGTTCTGGCAGGTCAGCGGTCTGGGTCCTATGCTGGGGCAGAATCATCATTTCAGTCATTACGCTCCGCAAACGATCCCTTACGCCATTGAAAGATACCAGGTTGAAACCCAGCGCCTGTACAACGTGATGAATAAACGTCTGGAATCGTCACCCTGGCTGGGAGGCGATCACTACAGCATTGCCGACATTGCCAGCTGGCCGTGGATCCACGCCCATCAGCGTCAGCGCATCGACCTCGACAACTATCCGGCGGTCAATAACTGGCACGAACGCATCCGTACGCGTCCCGCGACTGAACGCGCCATGCAGCACGCACAAAGCGAGAAGCGATGACGCAATTCGGTTCTCGTGTATCATGCAAAGGTTCATACATGGAGGAAACCTGCAATGTCACAACCTGACGCTATTATTCGTATAAAAAACCTTCGTCTGCGCACTTTTATCGGCATCAAAGAAGAGGAGATCCTTAACCGCCAGGATATCGTCATCAACATTGCCATTCACTATCCGGCAGACAAAGCCCGTACCAGCGAAGATATCAACGACGCGCTGAATTATCGCACAATCACCAAAAGCATCATTGCCCACGTGGAGGGTAACCGCTTCTCATTATTAGAAAAATTAACTCAAGATGTGCTCGATATCGCACGCGAACATCACTGGGTCACTTATGCTGAAGTGGAGATAGATAAACTTCACGCATTGCGTTACGCCGACTCAGTTTCTATGACGCTGAGCTGGCAGCGCTAAAACGTAACCCGGGAGGCGACATGCAGATTCTGATTACCGGCGGTACTGGCCTGATTGGACGTCATCTGATCCCCTGCCTGCTGGAACTGGGGCATCAGATAATTGTAGTGACACGTACCCCTGATAAGGCTCGTCAGATTCTCGACTCTCGGGTCACGTTATGGAAAGGACTGGAAGAGCGGCAACATCTCAATGACATTGATGCCGTGATTAACCTTGCCGGAGAACCTATTGCAGATAAGCGCTGGAGCGCACAGCAAAAGGAACGCCTGTGCCAGAGCCGTTGGGGCATTACGCAGAAACTGGTCGATTTAATCAATGCCAGCGAGACGCCGCCCTCAGTGTTAATCTCCGGTTCCGCTACCGGTTACTACGGCGATTTGGGCGAAGTTGTGGTTACGGAAGAAGAGCCACCGCATAACGAATTTACCCATAAGCTATGTGCCCACTGGGAGCAAATTGCCAGCACTGCGCAAAGCGACAAAACCCGCGTGTGTATGCTGCGTACCGGCGTGGTACTAGCCTCTGCTGGCGGTATTCTGGCGAAAATGGTCCCGCCGTTTCGTCTTGGCTTAGGCGGCCCAATCGGTAACGGACGACAGTATATGGCCTGGATCCATGTTGATGATATGGTCAACGGAATTATCTGGCTGCTGAATAATGATCTACGCGGTCCCTTCAATATGGTTTCGCCATACCCGGTGCACAATGAGCAGTTTGCCCACGCGCTGGGACACGCTCTAAACCGCCCTGCCATTCTGCGCATTCCCGCCACCGCTATGCGGCTGCTGATGGGCGAGTCTTCGGTGCTGGTCCTCGGCGGGCAGCGAGCATTGCCCAAACGCCTGGAAGCGTCCGGTTTTGCATTTCGCTGGTACGATTTAGAAGAAGCGTTGGCGGATGTGATCCGATAATCCCGTAGCTCTATTCACGGTCGCTGTTGTGGTGGTAAGGTTATAGGCCAGATTTCCGCAATGGCGACGTTATGGCGATAATTTCGACTCCCCGACTTACCCTCTCCTTATTTAAATTTTCTGACTGGTCATTTTTCCAGAGATTACGTGAATGCCCGGAAGTCATGCGCTATATGGGTGATATTGCCCCAGCGAAAGACACGCGTCTGTTATTCGCCAGACGCCTGGCTGCACAGCATACTTTTGTCATCCGCGAGCATAACAAATCAACACCTCTCGGTGATATTGGTCTGCAAATCAGCCATTTATACCCACACGAGGCCGACCTCGGCTACGCCATTTTGCCAGAAGCTCAGGGGAAAGGGATTGCCAGCGAAGCCGTGACGGCAGTGTGCCAGTACGCTTTCGAGCGCACGGACGTCACGGCGATAAACGCTTACGCACTCGCGGAGAATAAGGGTTCTGTTCGTATTCTGGAAAAAACGGGGTTTGTGCGTACCCAGGTACTGGAAAAGGCGTATGAGATTGATGGCATCGCCTACGACGACTGGGTGTTTCGGCTGGAGCGCGACGCGCTAAAATTGTAAGCCCGGAAAACGTAACGCCTCCGGGCAGGTGATTTACTTCAACGAACCTTTGAGGAACTGCTGCAAACGTGGGCTTTGCGGATTACCGAATACCTGCTCCGGGTCGCCCTCTTCCTCAATTTTCCCCTGATGCAGGAAAATCACGTGCGTGGAAACATGACGGGCAAACCCCATTTCGTGAGTCACCACCACCATGGTTTTCCCCTCTTCGGCCAGCTGTTGCATAATGCGCAGCACTTCACCCACCAGCTCAGGATCTAGTGCCGATGTGGGTTCATCAAACAGCAACACTTCCGGCTCCATCGCCAGCGCACGGGCAATGGAAACACGCTGCTGCTGACCACCGGACAGATGCACCGGATATTTGCCCTGCGCGCGCTCATCAATGCCCACTTTAGCCAGATACTTCACCGCACGGTCGCGGGCTTCCTGTTTGCTCAGCCCCAACACCTGGATCGGCGCTTCCATGACGTTTTCCAGCACCGTCATGTGGCTCCACAGATTAAAGTGCTGAAAGACCATCGTCAGACGCGTGCGCAGCAGGCGCAGCTGGTTTTTATCCGCAACCTTGAGCTGACCGTCTTTGTCGCGCACCAGACCAATATTCTGACCACTGACTACAATCGACCCGGCACTTGGTTTCTCAAGAAAGTTAATGCAGCGCAGGAAGGTACTTTTACCGGAACCTGATGAGCCAATAATACTGATAACATCACCAGCGTTGGCCTGCAGCGACACCCCTTTCAGCACTTCATGTTCGCCGTAGTGCTTATGTAAATCGATAACGTTTAATTTATTTTCAGACATCGTGTTACTCGAATCATTTAGAGGATACATGCTGCAACCAGCGTTTTTCCGCTTTACGGAACAGACTGATCAGGACATACGAAATAATCAAATACAGTACAGCGGCAATACCGAAGGCGGTAAACGGCTGATACGTTGCCGAGTTGATATCGCGGGCGATTTTCAACAGGTCTGGTACCGTTGCGGTAAACGCCAGCGCCGTGGAGTGCAGCATTAAAATGACTTCATTGCTGTAAGCCGGCAACGCAATACGCAGCGCGGAAGGTAAAATAATGCATCGATACAGTTTGAATGACGAGAAACCGTATGCGCGAGCAGCCTCAATCTCACCGTGAGGCACAGAACGGATAGCCCCGGCGAAAATCTCAGTGGTATAGGCGCAGGTATTCAGCGTCAACGCCAGCACGGTGCAATTCAGCCCGCTGCGGAAAAACGCGTTGAGGAAGTCCGTGCCTTTGACGATCTCCAGCGTATACATCCCGGAATAAAACACCAGTAGCTGAACGTACAGCGGCGTGCCACGAAAAATATAGGTGAACAGCCAGATAGGAAACTGGATAAATTTATTACTGGAAACGCGGCCAATAGCCAAAAAGAGCGCAAGTATTCCGCCCATCACTACTGACGAAATCAAAAGCCACAGGGTGATAGCGACGCCAGTGTAGCGATATCCGTCGGTCCACAGCAGGGACTTCCAGTATTCCTGAATAATCTCGATCACAGGTCAGCCCTCTTTACACCCACGGAATAGCGGCGCTCAAGGTACAGCAGCACACCATTAGAAACAGTGGTAAACACCAGATAGATGACCCCGCACACGACGGCAAAATAGAACGGCTCCCAGGTACTCTTCCCGGCAAGCTGGGTCGCTTTCACCACGTCTTCCAGGCCGAGCAGCGACACCAGTGCCGTAGCCTTAAGAATAACCTGCCAGTTATTACCGATTCCCGGTAATGCATAACGCATCATCGCCGGGAACATAATGCGACGAAATATTTGTGAGCTGGTAAAGCCAAACGCCGTCGCGGCTTCAATATGGCCTTTTGGTACAGCCATAAACGCACCGCGAAAAGTTTCGGTAAAGTAGGCGCCGTAGATAAATCCAAGGGTGATAATGCCCGCAACCATCGGATCGATATCAATCTGGCCGATACCGATGGCATCGGTAATGGTATTCAGCGCGATTTGTAATCCGTAGAAGATGAGCAGCATTAAGACCAGATCGGGCACGCCGCGGATTAGGGTTGTGTACCCTTCGAAAATAAGCCCCATTGCCCGGCTTTGCGACAGCTTTGCTGCTGCGCCGACAAGACCTATCAGAACCGCCAGTACCACCGAGCTGAGTGCCAGCTCCAGCGTAACAATTGCGCCCTGTAAAATAACACCTGAAAAGCCATACAACATGCTGCCTGTCCTGTCGTGTGTGGTGGAGTAGTAAGCCTCTTTTGATATTTTGTCTCGTCACTTTATGCCTGATGGCGCTTCGCTTATCAGGCCTACAAGCTTTCGTCGTAGGCCTGATAAGACGCAGCCGCCATCAGGCAATAAGTCGATCAAAAATCTACGGGCTTTATCAGCACCTGCGGTAATTAACCGCCGTAAACATCAAAATCGAAGTACTTTTTCGCCAGCTTCTCGTAAGTACCGTCAGCTCGCATTTCGGCAAAGGCTTTGTTCAGCGCTTCGCGCAGCTCGTTATCGTCTTTGCGCAGCCCCATACCGGTACCCACGCCGAACAACTTCTCGTCTTTCACAGACGGACCGCCAAATTTGTAATCTTTACCGACTGGCTGTTTCAGGAAGCCTTCGCTGGCCGCGACTTCATCCTGGAACGCGGCGTCAATACGCCCGGCAGTCAGGTCAGAATAGATATTGTCCTGCCCCTGATAAGAGACAATCTCAATACCTTTTGGCGCCCAGTGTTCGTTGCCGAACGTTTCCTGGGTGGTGCCCTGCAGCACACCAACACGTTTACCTTTCAGCGACTCAATGGTCGGCTGAATAGCTGAATCTTTAGCGACAACCAGACGCGAGTCGGCTGCATAAAGCTTGTCAGTAAAAGCGATTTCCTGCTGACGTTTTTCAGTAATGGAAAGCGAGGACATGATGGCATCGATTTTCTTCGCTTTTAACGAAGGGATCAGCGCGTCCAGCGGGTTTTCCACGAAAGTACATTGCGTATTAATACGTTTGCACAGCTCTTTAGCCAGATCGATATCAAAACCGACTAATTCACCCTGTGCATTTTTCGATTCGAACGGCGCATAAGTAGGATCGGTACCGATACGAATTTTTTGCGGAATGGCTGCAAATGCTGCGGTAGCACTGGAGAAAGCCAGAACCAGAGAAAGAGACAACACCAGTTTTTTCATAACTATCCTCAACAGACTGTCTTTTATAGGGGATCTTTACAGGACCAGGTGCAGTTATCGTGCCATTAATCAGGCCGACAAGGCAAAGTATTCTACCCTGCCGGCGGTATTTATTTGCATGAAAAGCGCTTAAGTATGCACTCATGCTTATTAAGTCAGCGATAAAAGCACCAAAACAGTGCACTGAATGTATTATGCACCGTAATGGTTACCCGCAATGGTGCAGTCAATTCCCCACGCCGCTGTATTAATCGCCGTAGACATTAAAATTAAAATATTTGCTCGCCATTTTGTCGTAGGTGCCGTCTTTGCGCAGTTCACCCAGCGCTTTATCAAAAGCGGCTTTCAGCTCGGTGTCATCTTTGCGCAAACCAATCCCGGTTCCGTCACCAAAGTATTTTTTATCTTTCACCGAAGGACCTGCAAAGTCGTAGTCCTTACCGGCAGGTTGCTTCAGGAAGCCTTCGCTGGCCGCGACTTCATCCTGCAGTGCTGCGTCGAGACGACCCGCCGTCAGGTCAGAATAGATAAGATCCTGGTTCGCATAGGCCACCACATCCACGCCTTTGCTACGCCAGTTGTCATTGGCATAGGCTTCCTGAGTAGAGCCTTGCAGCACGCCAACGTGTTTACCCTTGAGGGAGTCCAGAGTCGGTTTAATTGGGGAACCTTTTGCGGCGATCAGCCGTGAGTCTGCTGCGTAAAGTTTGTCTGAGAATGCAATCTCTTGCTGACGCTTCTCGGTGATAGAAAGCGAGGAGATAATGGCATCAATTTTTTTCGCTTTCAGCGACGGGATCAGCGCATCAAAGTCGCTGGCAACCCAGGTACATTTGATCTGCATGCGCTTACACATCTCATTTCCCAGATCGATATCAAAGCCGACAAAGTCGCCTTTGGCATCTTTAGAGGAAAAAGGTGCGTACGTTGTATCTGTACCAATACGAACCGTCTGCGGAAGTGCTGCGTAGCTGGCCGCGGTGGCGGAGAGTCCTACCAGCAAAGACAAAGCAAGAACCGTCTTCTTCATACATAACCCTCAAGTGGCGTAATTTTATTATGTTTTACGTTGTGTTGTGTGTTTGCAGACTTTTTCATGCAGGTCTTATGCCATTTTCGCGTCGATGAGGATATTCGACGTTAAATATGTTAATAAAACGTTGCAATAATGTCCTGATTTTGAAGATAGCAGGTCTGACGGTTGAACCGCAGCGTTTCGTTGAGTTTTAACGAATTAAATGTTGAGGATATGATCGCGGTTACAAAATTGCCCTGAAACAGGGCAACGGATATTTCTTTGCACGCTGATGGAACGGCTTACGCCCCTTGCCAGCGGGTGAACAGGTCCTGCGGAAGGGTAATATCAAACTGGTCAAGCACGCGATTAACCGTTTGATTAATCACATCATCGAGCGTTTGTGGACGATGATAGAACGCCGGGACTGGTGGCATAATCACTGCGCCAATTTCTGCCGCCTGAGTCATGAGGCGCAGATGCCCCAGATGCAGCGGCGTTTCGCGTACACACAGCACCAGCGGACGACGTTCTTTCAACACCACATCTGCCGCACGGGTAAGCAACCCATCGGTGTAACTGTGGACAATGCCAGAAAGGGTTTTGATTGAACACGGCAGGATGACCATGCCGGCGGTCTGAAAAGAGCCGGAGGAGATACTGGCGGCGATATCGCGCGTATCATGATTCACATTTGCCAGCGCCTGCACGTCACGCACAGAGAGGTCCGTTTCCAGTGCCAGCGTCTGCCGGGCAGCGGCACTCATCACCAGATGGGTTTCCACATCGGTAATGTCACGCAAAACCTGCAGCAGGCGCACGCCGTAAATTGCCCCGCTTGCGCCAGAAATACCAATGATGAGTCGTTTCATGTGTAATAGCCCTTACTTGCTCAGGGCCGACTTTGCAGGAAATTACGGTGAGTTGCAAGCAAGGGTGCAGGTTGCGCCCTTGCTTGCGAGCAAACATTAACCTTCGTTGTGCATTTCAAGGTTTTCCGCTTCGTTCTGACGCAATACCGCTTTAGCATCATCATTACGCAGGGAGTCGAGGAAATCGAGATATTGCTGGTCGACGTCTTTGGTGACGTACACACCGTTAAACACTGAACATTCAAACTGCTGAATATCCGGATTCTCAGCACGGACAGCTTCAATCAGATCGTTCAGGTCCTGGAAGATCAGACCATCTGCGCCGATTATCTGGCGAATCTCGTCCACTTCACGACCATGCGCAATCAGCTCCGTCGCGGTAGGCATATCGATGCCATAAACGTTCGGGAAGCGAATTTCCGGGGCGGCAGATGCCAGATACACCTTCTTCGCTCCGGCTTCACGCGCCATCTCGATAATCTGTTCTGAAGTGGTGCCGCGCACGATGGAGTCATCCACCAGCAGCACGTTTTTATCACGGAATTCCGCACGGTTAGCGTTCAGCTTACGGCGCACTGATTTACGGCGCAGCTGCTGGCCCGGCATGATAAAGGTGCGTCCCACATAGCGGTTTTTCACAAACCCCTGACGGTACGGCTTACCGAGAATGCGGGCAATTTCCAGCGCGATATCGCAGGAGGTTTCCGGGATTGGGATTACTACGTCGATGTCCAGATCTTCCCACTCACGGGCAATTTTTTCGCCAAGCTTAGTCCCCATATTCACACGGGCGCTGTAGACGGAAATCTTGTCGATAAAGGAGTCAGGACGAGCGAAGTAAACGTATTCAAACAGACACGGATTGCTCACCGGGTTATCAGCACACTGACGGGTAAACAGCTGGCCTTTTTCGGTGATATACACCGCTTCGCCAGGGGCTACGTCGCGCAGGAATTCAAAGCCCAACGTGTCCAGCGCTACGCTCTCAGACGCCACCATGTACTCGGTACGGCCATCGCCAATATCGCGTTTGCCCATTACCAGCGGACGGATACCGTTAGGGTCGCGGAAGGCAACCATACCGTGACCGATAATCATCGCCACGCAGGCATAGGCGCCGCGAATCTGGCGGTTGGTTGCCGCAATGGCAGCAAAAATATTGTCGGCCTCCAGCGGGTAATGGCGGAAGTTATCCAGCTCGCTGGCGAAAATATTCAGCAGAATTTCAGAATCTGAAGTGGTATTGATGTGGCGGCGCTTTTCTTCAAACAGCTTTTTACGCAACTCATGCGCGTTGGTCAGGTTGCCATTATGGGCAAGAGTGATGCCATACGGTGAGTTGACGTAAAAAGGTTGAGCTTCGGAGGCGCTGGAGCTGCCAGCCGTTGGGTAACGCACATGACCGATGCCCATATTGCCCTGCAAACGCTGCATATGGCGCGCTTCAAAAATATCGCTCACCATTCCGTTTGCTTTACGCAAGCGGAAGCAGTTGTTGGCATCAATGGTGATGATGCCCGCAGCATCCTGACCACGATGCTGGAGCACCGTTAACGCGTCATAAATCGACTGGTTTACCGGCATAACACCGGCGATACCGACAATACCGCACATACGTCTTTTCCTCGTTCAGCAACGACCCAAAGTTTATACTTTGGGCAAGAAACTTGACGAGCTTTGCAGATAGTCAAAGAACCATCTGATGATGAAACTGAACTGCGGAATCAGCTGCGACTTACCCCAGTCTTCACTTTTCGACAGACCGGTAAAGGTATCGAGAAAGAACAGTATGGCGGCAACGATCAACGCTCCACGCAAAGCACCGAAGCAGATCCCCAACACCCTGTCGGTACCCGACAGTCCTGTTTTCTCTACCAGTTGGCCTATCACAAAGTTAACGATAGCGCCGACGATAAGTGTCGCGATGAACAGTATCGCGATAGCAATCCCATTTCGAACCAGTTCGTCTTCAAAGCCCGTAAACCAGACAGACAGGTAAGTGTAGTAATGGCTGGCGACAAAGAAAGCACAACCCCAAGTCACCAACGATAATGCTTCACGAACAAAGCCACGGATCAGGCTAACCAGACAGGAAAAACCAATCACCGCGATAATGGCGTAATCAATCCAGACCATATGTGTCCCACGATTTTACGCCCTGTCGTCCTGTTCGGGGCGCATTCTAACAGAAAAAGAAAACGTTTGCGTAGGGATTTCCTTTCCACGCGTAAATAAAAATGGCGCTGAAAAAATCTTCAACGCCATACCGTTTTATGCCTCTTCGGGCACTACCGGATAGCGGTAAAAACACCGTATCCGGCCTGAATCAGGGCTGCGCCGTAAACAGCGCAATCCCTTAATTAGGGGTGTACCCCATCACGACGCCACTCAGACCAGAGATCTTCTGCAGCTCGCCCAGCGAGTTCTTTAGCTTATCTTTGGAGGCGTCCGGCCCGACGAGAATGCGGGTTATTTTACCCTGCACCGGCGTTGACGGGGAAGTATATACCCGGAAGCCCGCGCCACGAAGTTTACCCACGATCTCATTGACCTTATCCGCATTTTTCAGCGCACCGAGCTGTACAACGTACGCTTTGCCGGTTGGGGCTGGCGGTTCCTCAACAGCCGGTTTCGGCGCTGGGGCCGGCGCAGGCGTCGGAGCGACGGCAACAGGCTGCGGTTTCGGTTTAGGTTTCGGTGGTTCCACAGGCGCAGGGACAGGATCTAATTCCGCGCTGTTTGCCGTCGTCAAACGTGATGGATCCAACGATGGCGCGGCAGCATCACCCGCACGCACCTCTTCTGCCGCCCCTTCCGGCGGCTGAGTCGGCAGCGCCTGCGTTGCTGCAGGCATCATGTCTGGTTCATCGCGATCACCGGGTTTAGGCACCAGTGGGATCGCTGCAAATTCATCCTGATAATGCTTTTTCTGCCCGTCAAGCAGCCCGGGAAGCACAATTACCCCGAGCGCGACTAGCACAATTGTGCCGACTAATCGATTCTGAAACTTACTCGCCACCGCTTCTCCCCACGTCTATTACTTCCATGACATGTGCGACAGTGTGAAAGGATCCACACACCAACACGGTATCTTCTGGCTTCGCCTCAGCAAGTGCTGCAGACCATGCCTGCGCCACGCTGTCATAAGCGTTGCCTTTGCCCAGGTGCTCCAGCAGTTGTTCTGCCGTTGCGCCACGCGGCCCTTCCAGGGGCGCACAGTACCAGACGTCAACCACGCTTTTTAACCAGGCTAACGTACCGGCAATATCTTTATCATGTAGCATACCGATAACCGCAAGTACACGCCCGCTTTTCACTAACTTTTTCAGACGTCCGGTCAGATACTCTGCCGCATGCGGGTTATGGGCAACATCGAAAATCACTCGCGGCGACTCGCTCACAATCTGGAAGCGCCCAGGTAAAATCGCGCGTTCGATGCCGTCACGAATCGCCTGCTCGCTAACGTTCAGCCCGCTTGCGCGCAGCGCAGCCAGTGCGGTAGCAGCATTAGGTTGTGGCACCTGAGGCAACGGCAAATGCGCCAACGTTCCATAAGCATCCGTAAACGACCAGTCGTTCTCAGTAACCGCATAGCGCCAGTCTACGCCGCAGCGTTGCAAAATCGCCCCGCACTCTTGCGCGACATCCGCGATGGTGTAAGGCATTTCAGGCTCGCCGACGATAGCCGGTTTCTCTGCACGGAAAATGCCTGCCTTCTCACGACCAATACTTTCACGATCCGGGCCCAGCCAGTCAGTATGGTCAAGCGCAATACTGGTGACTACAGCGACATCGGCATCGACGATATTGGTGGCGTCAAGGCGGCCGCCTAATCCCACTTCCAGAATAACGACATCCAGTTGGGCCTGTTTAAACAGCCAGAGTGCCGATAACGTACCGTATTCAAAGTAAGTCAGGGAAATATCACCACGAGCGTCTTCAATCTCAGCAAACGAGGCGGTATGGGCTGATTCCGGCAGTTCCCCCCCCTGCACGCGTACGCGTTCCGTGTAGCGCACCAGATGAGGCGAACTATATACCCCAACTTTATATCCTGCCGCAGTCAGCACAGATTCCAGCGTACGACAGGTCGTGCCTTTTCCGTTGGTTCCTGCCACCGTAAACACAAATGGCGCGGGTTTCAATACACCCAGTTTGCGCGCTACCTGGCTTACGCGCTCAAGGCCAAGATCGATGGTTTTACTGTGCAGGTTTTCCAGATAAGAAAGCCACGACGCCAGGGGCGACGCGGCTTGAGGAATACGTTTATTGTCCATGATGCCTGTAATTTTATTACGTAGATTAAAGCAAAAGGCAGCGCCAGTTGGCCCTGCCCTTTTTTACTCGTCGTCTTACAAGCTGCAGGTGTGTTGGCTGCTCTCGCTCACCCGAATCACTTGCCCGTGCAAGCTCATCGGGGTTCACTCTCTTGCCGTCTTCCTGCAACTCGAAATCCATAGAGTAAGTTATCAGGCTTCTGATTCCTGATCGGGTACCGGAGATACCACCTCGCCTTCACGCGGCTCATCCGGATTCGGCGCAGGAAGATTCATCAGCTTCGCCAGGATGCTTGCCAGTTTCAGGCGCATTTCTGGACGGCGGACGATCATATCGATAGCGCCTTTTTCAATCAGGAACTCGCTGCGCTGGAATCCCGGCGGCAGTTTCTCACGTACGGTTTGCTCGATAACACGCGGACCCGCGAAGCCGATCAGTGCTTTCGGTTCTGCAATGTTGAGATCGCCCAGCATCGCGAAGCTTGCGGAAACACCACCCATTGTTGGGTCGGTCAGTACAGAAATATACGGTAAACCGCGTTCCTGCATTTTCGCCAGCGCAGCAGAGGTTTTTGCCATCTGCATCAGAGACATCAGCGCTTCCTGCATACGCGCCCCGCCAGAAGCGGAGAAGCAGATCAGCGGACAGTTGTCTTCCAGTGCCTGCTCAACGGCACGGACAAAACGCGCACCGACCACAGAGCCCATGGAGCCGCCCATAAACGCGAACTCGAATGCCGCAGCAACGACCGGCATACCATGCAGCGTGCCTTTCATCACCACCAGCGCATCTTTCTCGCCGGTTTCTTTCTGCGCAGAAGCCAGTCTGTCTTTGTATTTTTTGGAGTCACGAAACTTCAGCACGTCTTTCGGCTCAAGCTCGCTACCCAGTTCCACAAGAGAACCTTCATCTAACAGGCTATGCAGGCGATTGCGCGCCGACATGCGCATATGATGGTCACACTTCGGACAGACCTCAAGATTACGTTCCAGCTCAGCACGGTATAAAACCTGACCGCAGCTATCACACTTGGTCCACACCCCTTCAGGAATGCTTGCCTTGCGGGTGGGAGTAATGTTGCTTTTAATTCGTTCAATCCAGCTCATTGGTGACCTTTCTGCCTGAACCCTAGTCAGCTTTGTTATAAGGGGCGCATAATGCCATTTTTGCCCCTAACAGACCATGAATGTTGCACATTAAAACATAACAGCCCGAAACTTTGGATAAAAAAGTGGTCGAACCGCTGAGTTACTTTCTATTTTGCAGCCCGTGACGCAGCACGTTTATGGCGAATTACTTCAATCACCCCCGGCAATACGGAAAGGACGATAATCGCCACAATCAGTAATTTCAGGTTTTCCTGGACAATCGGCAGATCGCCGAACAGGTAGCCTGCGTAGGTGAACAACAATACCCACAGCAATGCACCTACGACGTTATACATCGCAAAGTGACGGTAGGACATATGTCCCATACCGGCAACAAACGGCGCAAATGTGCGCACGATAGGCACGAAACGCGCCAGGATAATCGTCTTACCGCCATGACGCTCGTAGAACGCATGGGTTTTATCCAGGTAGCTGCGACGGAAAATTTTGGAGTTCGGGTTACTGAAAAGTTTTTCCCCGAACAATCGGCCAATCGTGTAGTTCACTGCATCGCCCACAATCGCCGCCACAATCATCAGCGCCACCATCAGATGAACATTGAGATCATTGGTCGGCAGCGCAGAAAGCGCACCAGCAACAAACAGCAGCGAGTCTCCCGGCAGGAACGGTGTCACCACCAGCCCGGTTTCGCAGAACAGGATCAGAAACAGAATCGCGTATACCCAGATACCGTATTCCGCGACCAGCTCCGCCAGGTGCACATCAATGTGCAGGATAAAATCAATAAGAAAGTAAATCAGGTCCATAGTTATGCCTTTATACGACTCAAATTAGTCCGCCAGAAATAGCGGGCCCATAGGCGGTTTTGGCAGGTCGAACCGATCCGGGTAATCTACTGCAACCAGATACAGTCCTTCCGCTTTCGCCGTTGCCGCTGCCAGCGTTCTGTCCTTTGCCGCTAACAGTTCTGCTATCCAGCTCTCCGGCTGGTTGTTGGCGCCAACTTCCATCAGGCTGCCGACAATATTCCTGACCATATGATGTACAAAGGCATTCGCTTTAATATCCACCACCACATATGCACCGAAACGTTCAACGTTAATGTGCATCACGTTACGCCACGGTGTGCGCGACTGGCACTGTACCGCACGGAACGAGGTAAAATCATTTTCGCCAATCAGACACTGGGCTGCACGATGCATACGCTCAGCGTCCAGCGGTTCATAATAATGGGTTACCCCTTTACCCAAAACCGCAGGGCGCAACCGATGATTGTAGATGATGTAGCGATAACGGCGAGCCGTAGCGCTAAATCTGGCATGAAAATCATCAGGTACAGCTTTCACCCAGCGCACGGCGATGTCACCAGGTAAATTCGCATTTACCCCCAGTGTCCAGGCCGCATCTTTACGCTGGGCAGTGGTTTCAAAATGCACGACCTGCCCAGTGCCATGAACGCCCGCATCCGTGCGACCTGCACAAAAAACATTAATGCGTTCGTTCGCCACCTGAGAAAGCGCTTTTTCCAGTTTTTCCTGAACGCTACGCACTTCGTTCTGGCGCTGCCAGCCATAATATTTGCTGCCGTCATACTCAATGCCCAGCGCAATTTTATGGGTTGACGGCTGTTGCTGGTCAGACATTAGTACAGGTACTCCTGCACCAGTTTTTCCGCAATTTTCACCGCAATTAACGCGCCGCCAAAGCGTACGTTGTCTGCCACAGACCAGAACTGAACTTGCTCCGGCATACCGTAATCGTTATGCACGCAGCCAATAGAAAGGTGCGGAGTACCTGACGCGTCGCCAACCTGAGTCGGGAAGTCGGTCTCTTCCGACAACACCACATCTTCGCCGCGTGAAAACGCATCACGTGCTTCTTCCGCCGCCAACGGGCGCAGGGCTTCAAAATTCACCATCTGCGCATGGCCATAAAACACCGGGGACTGCACGATGCTGGCTGAGATAAGCAGACCGTCATCCTGCATAATTTTGCGCACTTCATCAACAATACGACGCTCTTCACGCACGCTGCCTTCGCGATCGGGCAGCAACGGCAGCATATTGAACGCCAGCTGACGACCAAAGAAATCATCTTCGTCAATCGGGATGCCGTTAAGCAATTTCGCGCTTTGTCCGGCCAGTGCGTCAACGGCTTTTTTGCCGTGAGCGGAAGCTGAAATAATATTGGTCACCGTAATCCGTGACAGCCCGCCGTCATCAATCAATGGTTTCAGCGCAGACAGCAACTGGCTTGTCAGGCTGTTTGGTACCGCAATCACATTGCGGTTACGGTAATCCGCCAGCACGAACGGGTTAACGTCCGGAACCACCAGCGGAACGTCTGGCTCAAGCGCGAACAGACCGCTGCTGTCAATCACCAGGCAACCCGCATTTGTTGCTTCTTCTACCCATGCGGCAGTGGCTTCAGTGCCCGCAACAAAAAATGCCAACTGTGCCTGCGTCCAGTCAAATTCTGCAACGTCCTGCACTATGACCGATTTACCGTTAAAACGCAGATGCTCACCGGCGCTTTCATTACGCGCCAGCACATAAATTTCACCGACCGGGAACTGGCGTTCAGCCAGCGTATCGAGCAGGGCTTCGCCTACGGCGCCCGTTGCGCCCAGAATGGCAATATTCCAGCCTTCAGACATGGTGATTTACTCCAAGAAATACGTAAGCGTCCCTGTCGCATTATTCGACAGGGAGCATTAAGAAGACATTAATGTGCCGGATGATGAACAGCGTTAAAACCCAGCTTACACAATAAGGCAGCAGCCGTTGCGTCGTCACACATCACATATAAAGACGACCACTCACGACGCTCAAGGTAATTTTTACGCAGTTTATCAAACTCACCCGGAATTCCAGCGACTTTACGCAGCGGCGCATCATCGCGGCGCACATCATACACTAAATGCACCAGCCTTTTCAGCGTTGGCTGATCTAACGGGCCATGCAGGGTGATACGACCAAATTCCGGCGCGGGTAACAGGGTACTGAGCGCAACGTGCTGCTCGTGACCAATAAACTTACTATAGGCCTCAAAGACCTGCGTGGTGCCACGCGCTTTTCCTTCGAGGGTATACCCGGCAATGTGCGCCGTGCCGATATCGGCTTTTTCCAGCAACGCCACATTGAGATCCGGCTCTCCTTCCCAGACATCCAGCACAACGCTCAGCGACTGACCGGCATTCAACCGGTTCAGCAATGCTGTATTGTCGATGACCGGCCCACGGCAGGCATTGATCAGAATAGTGCCCGGCTTCAGTCGGCTAATCAGCGCATCATCCGCCATGTGCAGCGTTTTGTAGGGTCCGTCTTTAAACAGTGGCGTATGGAAAGTCAGCACATCGGCTTGCTCTACCAGTTCGTCCAGCGAGCGGAAATCGCCCTCGTCACCGCGATCGGCTCGCGGTGGATCGCACAGCAGCGTGCGGATCCCCAGCGCGTCCAGACGCGCCTGCAAACGCCCACCCACGTTGCCCACACCCACAATGCCTACGGTACGATCGCGTAACGAAAACCCGTCACGCTCCGCCAGCATCAGCAACGCTGAAAAAACATATTCTACGACCGCTATCGCGTTACAACCGGGCGCGGCGGAAAAACCGATCCCAGCCTGCGCAAGCCAGGCGTCATCCACATGGTCTGTACCAGCGGTTGCCGTACCGACAAATTTAACCGGTTTTCCTCCAAGCAGTGATTCATTTACTTTCGTCACCGAGCGCACCATTAAAGCATCCGCATCATCCAGTTCAGCAACGGGAATCGGACGACCGGGAACCGCTTTGACCTCCCCCAAACGACTGAACAGTTCGCGGGCATAGGGCATATTTTCATCAACGAGGATTTTCACGTCTTTCGCACCTGTTTGAGAACGAGAGTTAACCGGGCAAGTGTGCCATAATCTCGCCGCCAGGCATACTGCGAGACCTGGTCAGCACAGATTTAAGGAACAGAGATGATGCAGCCCATTTCAGGTACGCCCGCACGCCCTCCCGGCGAAGGCCAAAATGCCCCTTCCGCTGCGGGTGAACAACCGTTATCCACACAACAACGTACTGTGTTGGAACGACTAATTACCCGTTTGATTTCACTCACCCAGCAGCAAAGTGCTGAGGTGTGGGCCGGAATGAAGCACGATCTGGGCGTCAAAAGTGATACTCCGCTGCAGTCACGTCACTTTCCAGCCGCTGAGCAAAACCTTAACCAACGGCTGGGAGTTGCTCAGCAAAATCATGTTAATCGTCAGGTGCTTTCGCAGCTCACTGAATTACTGAGCCAGGGAAATAATCGCCAGGCGGTGAGTGATTTTATCCGTCAGCAGTATGGGCAAACGGCGCTCAGCCAGCTCACGCCTGAGCAGTTGAAAAACGTGCTCACGCTGCTGCAACAAGGGCAGCTGTCGATACCACAGCCGCAGCAGCGCCCGGCAACCGATCGCCCGTTGCTCCCCGCAGAGCACAATACGCTGAACCAGTTAGTTACTAAACTGGCGGCGGCCACGGGAGAATCCGGGAAGATGATCTGGCAGTCGATGCTGGAGTTGTCTGGCGTAAAAAGCGGTGAGCTGATCCCTGCCAAACAGTTTACGCACCTGGTCACCTGGCTGCAGGCGCGCCAGACGCTCAGCCTGCAAAGCGCCCCGACGCTACAAACGCTCCAGGCTGCGCTGAAGCTGCCATTAGAGCCGAATGAGCTGACAGCAATAAAAGAGTACGCGCAGCAGACGTATCAGATCCAACCACAATCGATTCTGACCACGGTGCAGGTGCAGGACTTGCTCAATCAAATTTTCCTGCGTCGCGTGGAACGAGAACGCGAGCTCAGCGATCCGCGTCATCTGCAGCCCATTTACAGCCCGTTCGCGCCGATGATTGAAACGGTTAAATCTCTGTCGGCACGACCGGGACTGTTGTTTGTTGCATTGATGATTGCGTTAGCCATTTTCTGGCTGGTCGCTTAACCTTTACGCAGCGTAAGCAACGTTACAATAATCCCCACCACGGCGGATATCGCCCCGGCAAGGAACACTGAGGGATAACCGTACGCGGTGGCCAGCACCCCGGCGACCGGCCCGCTTATGCCGTAGGAGATATCCTGAAATGCGGCGTAACCGCCAAGCGCCGTACCGCGAACCTGCGCGGGTACTCGCTTCACCACCTCGACGCCCAAGGCCGGGAAGATAAGCGAACACCCGGCCCCGGTTAATGCCGCTCCAAGCAGTGCAACCCAGGCTGTTGGGGCCTGCCACAGCAGAATCAGTCCTGCGATTTCCACCAGCAAAGAGACAACGGCAACCTTCACGCCGCCAAACCGGTCCGGCATCCAGCCAAACAGAATGCGCATCAGCACAAACGCCCCGCCAAACGCGGTCAGGGTGAACCCCGCCATCGTCCAGCCATTGCTGACAAAATAGAGTGAAATAAATGTACCGATCACCGCAAAGCCAACGCCCTGCAGCGCCAGGCCCAGGCCCGGTTTCCAGATAAGCCCTACCACGCTCCATAACGAAGGGCGTTCTCCTGCATGTGCAGGCACTTTACGCACGGTGCCGTTGAATACCCATGCCAGCAGCGGTAATACCATCGTGGTTCCCGCCAGCGCCGCGAAGCCAAAGTGGCTGTGGATCAGAAGTCCCAACGGTGCACCGGCGGCCAGCGCGCCGTAAATCGCCATTCCGTTCCATGACATCACCTTACCGGAGCGTGTTGGACCGACCAGCCCCAGCCCCCAGGTCAACGTTCCGGTGAGCAGTTGGCTTTCGCCAAAACCGAGGATCAAACGACCGACGATTAGCAACGCAAATTTTACGGGAACAGAAACGGGCAATAGCGCGGCTAACAGCCACGCCGCACCCGCCAGCCCACAGGCAAACATCCCCTGTAGCGCCGAGCGTTTGGCACCATATTGATCGGCTAACCGCCCGGCGTAGCCGCGTGTTAATACCGTCGCCAGAAACTGTACGCCGACGGCGATGCCGACCATGGTATTGCCATAGCCCAGTTCCTGGTGCACAAACAGAGGAATGACGGGCAAAGGTAAACCGACCGTCATATAGGTCAGGAAAACCGCAAAAGCGATGCGAAACAGCGAAAAGTTCGCCGAAGGTGTTTTTTCTTGTTGGGTTACAGCTGTCATGCGTTACTCCAAAATGCAGAGTAAGGCGAGGAATGCCCACGCCCCCTCTACCTGACTATCAGGATTAAGGTGCGTTGGATAACGTTAAACGCTTACGCATTATCAAGAGGATAATGTTGAAGCTGGAGTCTGCCTGTAAACCAGAGCGGTTGTCAACGATATAAAAAAGGGAGCCATCAGGCTCCCCTCTTGCATAATCTTTCAGTCTTACGCTTACAGCTTACGCATAACCAGCGTGGCGTTGGTGCCGCCAAAACCGAAGCTGTTGGACATTACAGTCGTCAGCGCCTGCTCGGTCGGTTTGGTCACGATGTTCAGACCTGCCGCCTGCTCGTCCAGCTCTTCAATGTTGATGCTTGGCGCGATAAAACCGTGTTCCAGCATCAGCAGAGAGTAGATAGCTTCCTGAACGCCAGCCGCGCCCAGTGAGTGACCGGTCATCGCTTTGGTTGCGGAGATTGCCGGGCTGTTGTCGCCAAACACTTCACGAATCGCACCCAGCTCTTTCACGTCGCCTACCGGAGTAGAGGTACCGTGGGAGTTCAGGTAGTCGATCGGCGTGTCTACGCCGTGCATCGCCATCTGCATGCAACGTACTGCGCCTTCGCCAGACGGAGCAACCATGTCTGCGCCATCGGACGTTGCGCCATAACCGACGATTTCCGCATAGATGTGCGCGCCACGTGCCAGAGCGTGTTCCAGCTCTTCGACCACGACCATACCGCCGCCGCCAGCAATAACGAAACCGTCACGGTGTGCGTCATAGGTACGGGAAGCTTTGGATGGATCGTCGTTATATTTGGTAGACAGCGCGCCCATGGCGTCGAATTCACACGCCATTTCCCAGCACAGCTCTTCGCCGCCGCCAGCGAAAACGATGTCTTGTTTGCCCAGCTGAATTTGTTCTACTGCGTTGCCGATACAGTGCGCAGATGTCGCACAGGCAGAGCTGATAGAGTAGTTTACGCCGTGGATCTTGAACGGCGTTGCGAGGCAGGCAGAAACGCCGGACGCCATCGCTTTGGTGACCACATACGGGCCAACCGCTTTCAGGCCACGCGGGCTACGCATTGCGTCAGCACCGAACACCTGAAAACGCGGGGAGCCGCCGCCGGAACCTGCAATCAGGCCAACGCGCGGGTTGTTCTGGTAATCTTCTGCTGCAAGGCCGGCATCAGCCACTGCCTGTTCCATAGAAAGGAATGCATAGATGGATGCGTCGCTCATGAAGCGCACTACTTTGCGGTCAATGAGGCCAGTGGTATCCAGTTTTACGTTGCCCCAAACGTGGCTACGCATGCCGGAGTCCTTCAGCTCCTGAGAGAAAGTGATCCCTGAACGTCCTTCACGCAGAGATGCCAGGACTTCCTGCTGGTTATTACCGATGCTGGAAACGATGCCCAAGCCAGTAATCACTGCACGTTTCATTCAATACCTCTGTAAGTCGCACTATTTTAAAGTTTCGAGTGGCACAATAGCGTACACTTGTACGCCGAACAAGTCCGATCAGCCATTTAATGTGGAAATTTGCGCAGCCAGGCACTCATCGCTAAGATCGGGGCACAGCCTGCCAGACGAGTAACTTACGTGAAACAATACGCTATACAACCTGCCAACCTTGAATTCAACGCTGAGGGTACACCTGTTTCCCGAGATTTTGACGATGTCTATTTTTCTAATGATAACGGGCTGGAAGAGACACGTTACGTCTTTCTCGGCGGGAATCATCTCGCCCAGCGATTCCCTGCGCATTCACGTCCCCTCTTCGTGGTGGCCGAAAGCGGGTTTGGCACCGGACTTAACTTCCTGACACTCTGGCAGGCGTTTGCCGAATTCCTCGATACCCACCCTGACGCTACCCTGGAAAGATTACATTTCATCAGTTTTGAAAAATTTCCGCTGACGCGTGAAGATCTGACCTTAGCCCATCAGCACTGGCCAGAACTTGCCCCGTGGGCCACGGCGCTGCAAGAGCAATGGCCGCTGCCGCTGGCGGGATGCCATCGCCTGCTCCTTGATGAAGGACGCGTCACGCTGGATCTGTGGTTTGGCGATATTAACGAACTGACCAGCAAGCTGGATGACTCCCTGAATCAAAAAGTGGATGCCTGGTTTCTGGACGGTTTCGCGCCGGCAAAAAATCCGGATATGTGGACGCCAACGCTGTTTAACGCAATGGCCCGTCTGGCTCGCCCCGGCGGCACGCTGGCGACCTTCACCTCAGCAGGCTTTGTGCGTCGGGGATTGCAGGAAGCCGGGTTTACGATGCAAAAATGCAAAGGCTTTGGTCGCAAACGAGAAATGCTTTGTGGCGTAATGGATAAGACGCTGGCGCTCCCCTCCTCGGCCCCCTGGTTTGCACGTACCGGAACAGATAAGCGCGAAGCCGCTATAATTGGCGGAGGCATCGCCAGCGCATTGCTGTCGCTGGCACTCCTGCGCCGTGGCTGGCAGGTCACGCTCTATTGCGCAGACGCGAAACCAGCCGAAGGCGCATCAGGTAATCGCCAGGGCGCTCTTTATCCGCTACTGAGCAAGCATGACGCGGCCATTAATCTCTTTTTTCCCACCGCGTTTACCTTCGCCCGCCGGCTGTATGACGCCCTCCCAGTTGAGTTCGCGCATGACTGGTGCGGCGTGACGCAACTGGCGTGGGATGAGAAAAGCCAGCAAAAAATCGACCAAATGTTGTCCCTTGAATTGCCCGATGCGCTCGCCGTCGGGGTTGACGCAGAGCAGGTTTTACAAACGACCGGCGTAAAAACCGGATGCGACGGGATTCAGTACCCCGCCGGAGGATGGCTGTGTCCGGCACAGTTAACCGCCGCCGTATTCGACTATGCCGCAACGCTGGGATTACGCACCCGGTATCAACATACTCTGGCCTCACTGTCTCGACAGACAGAAAACTGGAAATTGGCGTTTGCCAGTGGATCAACCGCCACTCACGCTGCGGTAGTTCTGGCTAACGGGCATCGCATTAACAGCGTTGAACAGACGCAGTCGCTACCGGTGTACTCCGTAGGCGGTCAGGTGAGTCACATTCCTACTACGCCTTCGCTTTCAGCGCTGCGTCAGGTGCTGTGCTATGACGGCTACCTCACGCCGCACAACCCGCAAAACCAGCAGCACTGCATTGGCGCCAGTTATCATCGCGGAAGTGAAGAAACGGTGTATCGTGCTGACGATCAGCAGCAAAACCGTCAGCGCTTAATAGATTGTTTCCCGAATGCCGCGTGGGCAAAAGAAGTAGACGTTAGTGGCAATGCCGCCCGTTGTGGAGTGCGCTGCGCCACGCGCGATCACATGCCGATGGTCGGCAACGTCGCGGATTATGACACCACGCTCAGCCAGTATGCCACTCTTGCCGAAGACAGAGAGCACGCCGTAAACGCCCCGGTTTATTCCGATTTATTTATGTTGGGTGCGCTGGGCTCGCGCGGGCTGTGTACTGCCCCGCTGTGTGCAGAAATTCTGGCATCGCAAATGAGCGATGAACCTATCCCTATGGATGCCAGCACGCTGGCTGCGCTGAATCCGAATCGTCTGTGGGTAAGGAAGTTATTGAAGGGTAAAGCGGTGAAATAAGATACCATCTCATCATTGCCTGATGGCGCTACGCTTATCAGGCCAACAACCCCCGTCCACGTAGGCCGGATAAGACGCCTTCGCGTCGCCATCCGGCACAATCCACTGCAATTATTATTGCGTTGCCTTTTGAAATAAAGTGTCCCACATCTCTTTCACTAACGCCTGGTCACGCGGCGAGAGTTCGCCTGCGCTGATGGCTTTTTCCAGGCTGCTGGTCACATTGGCGTACAATGCCTCAGCGGAATGGTCCTCGCCAGCATCCAACTCAGCCACAGCCAGCGTCAGGTGTCCACGCAAATAGCCACTGGCAAACAACTCATCATCGCTGGCGTGCTCTACCATATCGTCGATTAATGCCAGAATGCGTGATTCAAACTCCGCGATCATCTTCTTTCCTCATTGTAAACGTGGCAGCGGCTTCAGTTGAGCGCTTCGGGCCACGGGAATTGTTCCGCCGTAAGTTCAGGCGTGTGATAATAATTCTGTAACGCGTTAATAAAACGCGCCGGACGTTCAGGGATCCCCTTTTCCAGGTACTCCATTACCTGAGCATGAACACGGCGCTGGAATACCACGCGGTCCGGTTCAAAGTCCCCTTCGAGGTTGTCGCAACTGACGTTAAACGGGTACCCCGCCGCCATGCAAAACAACCAGTCAAACGCCTGCGGCTTCACTTCCACATCTTCAAACTGGCATTGTGTCTTCGCGTCGCGTCCGTCCGGGCAGTACCAGTAACCAAAATCGACCAGCTCACGACGAGCTTTACCGGCGATGCACCAGTGTGAAATTTCGTGTAACGCACTGGCGTAATAACCATGCGCAAAAACGATACGGTGATACGGTAATTCCGCATCCGCAGGAAGATAGATCGGTTCGTCGTCGCCTTTAATCAGACGGGTATTAAATTCATCGGCAAAGCAGCCGTTAAAAATCTCAATTAACTGTTCGTAGTGGTGCGTATTATTCATTAATTCATCCCCAGCCAGTGGAGAATCTCCTGTCCATGATTATCATAAAGTAGCTTGGCGCTCATCACGGCGGAGACAATAACGATCATTGGCCGAATGAGTTTTTGTCCTTTGCTGAGCACCAGTCGAGAGCCCATCCGTGCGCCAATAAACTGGCCAATGAGCATCACAAAACCTGTCGCCCAAATCACTTTGCCGCCGAGGGCAAACAACAACAACCCACCGATATTCGATGTGGCATTTAATACTTTGGCGTGGGCCGTCGATTTCGCCAGGTTGTATCCGCACAGCATGACAAAGGCCAGCGCGTAGAACGACCCTGCCGCCGGACCAAAAAAGCCATCGTAAAAACCGACGCAGCCTCCCGCCACCAGCGCGAAAGGTAAACCGTGCAATCGATGCTGTCGGTCCTCTTCCCCCACTTTCGGCATCAACAGAAAGTAAAGGCCAATACAGATAACCAGAACCGGCAGGATCTGGCGCAGAACATCTGACTGCACGTGCTGAACCAATAGCGCCCCGCTCATTGATCCGACAAACGTCATGAAGATATTGAGCTTCTGATCCGCCAGATTAACCACGCCACGACGAATAAAATAGAGGGAGGAAGAGATAGATCCCCCGCAGGCCTGCAGCTTATTGGTCGCCAGCGCTTGCGCTGGTGGCATCCCGGCCGCCATCAATGCCGGGATGGTGAGTAGACCACCGCCTCCGGCCAGAGAATCAATAAAACCTGCCAGCATCGCCACAAAAAACAGCACACCTAGCAGCAGTGGCGACACCATAAACAGAGAGGCAAAATGATCCATTAGAGTACATGCTCGTCCAGTAGCGCCTGGCAGGAAGGCGGCAACGGCGGCGGTGTCTTCTTCTCAGGCTTGGTGGTTCCAGGTTTTGGAGGTTCGAACCAGCTTTGCAGCTCTGCGCCACAGCCGTCACCCGGTGGCGGTAACGGTTGATCTTCGCACTCAAGGCTGTCGGCAGGGCAACGTAACCGCACGTGCATATGCGCACGATGCTGGAACCATGGCCGCACTTTACGCAACCAGTCCCTGTCGGTCCCTGCATCCAGACAAAGTTGTTGCTTAATCGCTGGATTCACGAAAATACGCGTTACTTCATTATCTTTTGCAGCCAGCCTTACCAGGCTAAAAATCTCCGGTTTCCACAGTGATGGCACAACACGTTTGCCGTCCTGTGAGACCAGATCTAACGCCTGCGGCCGCAGCAGTTGCGACTGGGTCCAGCGCGTTTTCGGCAGTTGCAGGAAAATATCCACATCCAGTCCCGTCTGGTGGCTGGCGTGACCGCCATTGAATCGCCCACCGGCCGGCATACCCATATCGCCGATTAACACCGTGCCTAGCCCCTGACTATTAGCCTGATTACTCAGACGCTGGATAAACCTCACCAGATCCGGATGGCCAAAGTAACGACGCTGATCGGTGCGCATCACCTGATAATGTTCTGACTGTACAGGCAGCGTATCTGCGCCAACAATACAGCCATTGGAAAACGCGCCGATAGACTGCGCGCTGCCCGCAACCGGATGGGTAATTTTCTGCCAGGGCGTCGCCGCCAGACAGGCGGTACTGGCAAACAGAGCCAGCACCGCAAGTGCCGTTTTTTTCATCTATTACCAGCGTGGAATATCGGTCTTCACGTCCGCATTTTGCGCCCGCTGACGCAGCAGGTGATCCATCAATACGATCGCCAGCATCGCCTCGGCGATCGGTACGGCGCGGATCCCAACGCACGGATCGTGACGACCTTTAGTGATCATTTCGACTTCTTCACCAAAGCGGTTAATGGTGCGCCCTGGAACGGTAATACTGGACGTCGGTTTCAGCGCCATATGAGCAATGATTTGTTGCCCGCTGCTGATCCCACCCAGAATGCCGCCCGCATGGTTACTCTGGAAACCTTCTTTGGTGATTTCATCTCGGTTCTGGCTGCCACGCAGCGCAACAACGTCAAATCCGTCGCCAATCTCAACGCCCTTAACGGCGTTAATGCTCATCAGCGCATGGGCGATGTCGGCATCCAGGCGGTCGAATACAGGTTCGCCAAGACCCGCAGGCACACCGCTTGCAACAACGGTCACCTTCGCCCCGATGGAGTCGCCCTCTTTCTTCAGCCCGCGCATCAGTTCGTCCAGCGCTTCGAGTTTATCCGGGTCCGGACAAAAGAACGGGTTAAGTTCCACCTGGGACCAGTCTTTGATCTCCAAAGGAATATCACCCATCTGCGTCAGGCAACCGCGAATCTCAACGCCGAACTTTTCCGCCAGATATTTTTTGGCAATCGCTCCGGCCGCCACGCGCATCGCTGTTTCACGTGCGGACGAACGTCCGCCACCACGGTAGTCGCGCAGGCCATATTTTTGCTCATAGGTATAGTCGGCGTGTCCTGGACGAAAAACGTCCTTAATCGCGCCGTAATCCTGTGAGCGCTGATCGGTATTTTCGATCAGCAGGCCAATGCTGGTGCCAGTGGTAACGCCCTCGAACACCCCGGAGAGGATTTTCACCTGATCCGGCTCACGACGCTGCGTAGTGTAGCGCGATGTGCCTGGACGCCGTCTGTCGAGATCGTGCTGCAGGTCAGCTTCTGTCAGAGAAATGCCCGGCGGAACACCATCGACAATACAACCGAGCGCCAGCCCGTGTGATTCGCCGAAAGTGGTTACGCGAAAGAGTTGTCCAATTGTGTTTCCTGCCATCACGGCTCCGTTATGAGTGTTGTGTATGTGCGCGTGTAATTAGTCTTTATAAATGCTGAAGTGCTCACGAGCAGCAACTAACTGCTCTTTGGTCAGCATGAATACGCCGTCACCGCCGTTGTCGAACTCCAGCCAGGTGAACGGTACATCCGGATATTGCTCTATCAGATGTACCATGCTGTTTCCGACTTCACAAATCAGAATACCGTTATCTGACAGGTAGTCTGGGGCGTTCCCCAGAATGCGACGGGTAAGTTTCAGCCCATCACTGCCGGACGCCAGACCCAGCTCAGGTTCGTGACGATATTCGTTTGGCAGATCGGACATATCTTCCGCATCGACATACGGCGGGTTGGTCACAATCAGGTCATACTGGACTTTCAGCAGATCGCGGAACAGATCGGAACGGATCGGCGTGACGTGATGGATCAGGCCGTGTTCTTCAATATTGTGTTCGGTCACCGCCAGCGCGTCAGTGGAGATATCCACCGCATCAACTTCGGCTTCCGGGAAGGCATACGCGCAGGCAATGGCAATACAACCGCTGCCGGTACACATATCGAGGATATGCTGCGGCTGCTCATTAATAAGGCCCGCAAAGCGGTTATTGATAAGCTCGCCAATCGGTGAACGCGGAACCAGCACGCGTTCATCAACATAAAACTCATGCCCGCAGAACCAGGCTTTGTTGGTCAGATAAGCAACCGGAATGCGCTCGTTTACGCGGCGAATCACGCGTTCAACAATACGATGACGCTCGCTGGAGGTCAGACGCGCTGTACGCATGTCTTCCGGAATATCCAACGGCAAATAAAGTGACGGCAGCACCAGTTGTACGGCCTCGTCCCATGGGTTATCCGTGCCATGGCCATACCAGATGTTCGCCGCGCTAAAACGGCTGACCGCCCAACGCAACATGTCCTGAATGGTATGCAGTTCACTTACTGCTTCATCGACGAAAATTTTATCCACGTATTCCTCCAGGGCATGCTCGTATTAATTTCGGCGGCTAGTTTGCCACGAAGACGGCGATAAATCAGCATTCACACAGGGCCTGAGCGCGAAAATTGCGTTTTAAGCGATCGGATGCCCGCCGAGTCGGGTTAAACTAATGGAAAATAAAAGTTGAGACTCTCGAATGAAAAAGAAAACATCGCTCAGCGAGGAGGATCAGACGCTGTTTCGCCAGCTGATGACCGGCACGCGTAAAATTAAACAGGACACCATTGTTCACCGACCTCCACGTAAAAAAATTGCCGAGATTCCGGTTAAAAGACTGCTACAGGAGCAGGCTGATGCCAGCCACTATTTCTCGGATGAGTTTCAGCCGCTGCTGAATACGGACGGCCCGGTAAGATACCTGCGTGTCGACGTCAGCCATTTCGAACTGAAGAAAATGCGCCGTGGCGATTACTCTCCGGAGCTGTTTCTCGATCTGCATGGGCTGACCCAGCAGCAGGCCAAACAAGAGTTAGGCGCGCTGATTGCCGCCTGTCGTCGTGAGCATGTATTTTGCGCCTGCGTGATGCATGGCCACGGAAAACATATTCTGAAACAGCAAACGCCGCTTTGGCTGGCCCAGCATCCGCACGTGATGGCTTTTCATCAGGCACCGAAAGAGTACGGTGGCGACGCCGCGCTGCTGGTGCTAATTGAAGTAGAAGAGTGGCTACCGCCCGAACTTCCGTGATGCAGAAAAACAGAAAGAGCCGCGTTTGCGGCTCTTTGCATTTTCGGATGACGGCTGCGCCTTATCCGATACCAACCTTTTTAAATCGCTTTTGCCATTTTCAGGTTACACGGGCTCATCTGCCAGTTAAAAGTCCCCTTCCCGCTCTCATCAAGCGTTACGCTGGCAATCGCTGATGTGGTAAACATCGGCGGTGTTTCACCTGGGCAAAGCTCAGACACCAGATACCCCACTAAAGGCAAGTGAGAGATAACCAGTGCCGTGGCGATACCTTCATTGGCCAGAGCCTGTAAATAGGCACTGACCAGACCGACATCGCCGCAAGGAGTCAACTCCGGCAAAACATCCACACCGGTTGGCAGGTTCATACACTCCCCCACCACATCCAGCGTTTGTTCGGCTCGTAGGAACGGGCTCACCAGAACACGTTCGATATCCACTTTTTGACCTTTCAGCCAGTTCGCCATCAGGCGAGATTCGTCACAACCACAGGAGGTTAAGGGACGAACCGAATCACTGGCGGCATCGAGGGCCGCGTCGCCGTGACGCATGATAAAAACTTGCATATTGCACCGCTTTTGTTAACCAGAATCACCAATACCTTTATTCACAGCCCCTATTGGCTGTGATAACGATATGGTGGCCGGCATTGTGCCTTATCCATTCACCGAATGAAACGCTGTTTTTTACCTCAACGGCGTAAGTATAGTCAATCTCTGTTTACATTTTGAGCGCGAGCCATACATTCAGTGCGGATTCATCCTACCTTTGACCTCATGAATTCAGGTCAGTTTCCCCAATATTCCAGAATTTTTCACTGTGTGCCGCCATCTGCAATAACTGTTCACACGGCGCAAACCGCGAGCCGTATTGCGTGGTCAGCCGTTGCAGAGTCGCAACCACTTCTCCCGCGCCGAGTGAATCCATATACCGGAACGGGCCGCCGAGGAATGGCGGAAAACCAATACCAAATACAGCGCCGATGTCGCCATCACGTGCGCTACGGACTATCTTCTCGTCGAAACAACGAGCAGCTTCATTGAGCATTAACATGACGCACCGCTCTGCTACCTGCGTAGCGGTAAGTCGGCCCTGACCCTGAACGCCAATAAGCGTATAAATTGCAGGGTCGACCTGTTTTTTGCTTTTACGCCCTTTCACACCATAAAGATAGAAACCCCGACCATTTTTTCTACCTTTGCGATCGTCATTCAAAATTGAAGCAACAACATTTGCAGGCGCGCTAAAACGTTCTCCATATGCAGCCTCAAGCACTGGTATAATTTTAGTGCCCGTATCAATTCCGACCTCATCCAAAAGTTGGATTGGCCCAACTGGAAAACCAAACTTAACCAGCGCGGCGTCTATGGTTTCGACCCGCTCGCCCTCGGTCAACATACGAATCGCTTCGTTAATATAAGGCGCTAAAATGCGGTTAACGTAAAAGCCGGCCTTATCTCTGACCACTATCGGCGTTTTGCCCTGTTTTTTCGCTAACTTAACGGTAGTTGCAATCGTCTGCTCGGAGGTCGTGGCATGTGGGATCACTTCGACCAACGGCATTTTTTCCACCGGACTAAAAAAGTGTAAACCAATCACTTGTTCAGGCCTGGTAGCATTCGCAGCAATATCGCCAATCGGCAAAGATGAGGTGTTAGAAGCAAAAACGGTATGAGGTGCGCAATTTTGCTCAACTTCTGCCACCATCCGTTGTTTTAGCGACAGATCTTCAAACACGGCTTCAATAATCAAATCGCGATGCGCAAAGCCACCGTAGTCGATCGATCCCGAAATCAGCGCCAGTTGTTTATCGCGTTCGCAGGCTTTGATATGACGGCGGCGAACCTTCGTTTCAAGCTGATCCCAGCTATACTTCAGCGCATGGTTGATTCCCTTAGCGTTTATATCTTTGATGCGCACAGGCAAGCCGCCTTTACAGGCCGTCACATAAGCAATACCGCCCCCCATCAGACCGCCGCCCAAAATGCCAACGCTGTCCAGCGGACCGGGCTTCGCATCGCTTCCCGGATCCTTTTTCACGTCGGTGTTGGCAAAAAAGATGTGCCGTAGCGCCTGAGACTGGGATGTCATCGCCAGCTCACCAAACGCGCGGGCCTCTGCGTCGTAACCACTACTGCTGCCTTGCGCTAGCCCGGTTTCGATGACCTCAAGGATACGTTCTGTTGCAGGGTAGTTACCTTGCGTTTTTTGCGCCGTCTTTTTACTGGCCATGCGGAACAACAGCGCCCGCCCCAGCGGCCCCGCCAACACTCGCTCTCTTACGGGCAGTGTTCGTTGCGCAGAACTGTCCTTTTTAGCCAGTTCAACGGCCGCTTCCAGCAAAATGGAATGCGGTACAACTTCATCCACTAAACCAACTTTCAGCGCCTGTTTTGCGCGTAATTGTTTTCCGGTGAGGATCATATCCAGTGCGGTACTGACGCCAATCAGGCGCGGCAGCCGCTGCGTACCACCGGAGCCGGGCAACAAGCCAAGTTGTACTTCCGGTAAACCCAGTACGGTTTTAGCATCATCGGTACAAATACGGTTGTGGCACGCCAGCGCCATCTCCAGGCCACCGCCGAGGCATGCACCATGAATCGCGGCGATAACCGGGATCGGTAAAGCATTAATTTCCGCCATCATCTGCTGCCCCTGACGGGCCAGCGTTTCGGCTTCCTGCGCGCTGCGACAGCTACCAATCATGTTGATATCCGCCCCGGCAATGAAGTTATCGGGTTTAGCCGAAATAAACACCACACCACGCAATGCTTTGTTATCGCGGATTTGTTTCAGAATGGCCCGCACCTGAGAAGCAAACTCTGCTTTCAGGGTGTTCATTTTCTCTCCGGGCACATCAATGGTGACAACAGCAACGTTATCCAGACGTACGTTTAGTGTAAAAGCCGATGTCATTTCCATTATTCCGCCTCCAGAACCATTGCCGCACCCAGACCACCAGCTGCACAGGCTGTCACTAAACCAAAACCGCCGCCACGACGACGCAGCTCATGGAGGGTTTGAGTGATCATGCGCGCACCGGTGGCAGCAAAGGGGTGTCCATAGGCAATCGATCCGCCCAGCACGTTAAATTTACTGTCATCAACCTCGCCAGTGGCATGCCTCCTGCCCAGCACGTCGCGGGCAAAACGTTCGCTACCCAACAGCTGAAGATTCGCCAGCGTTTGCGCGGCAAAGGCTTCATGCATATCGATCAGGGTTAAATCTGCCATCGTCAGACCGGCTCTCTCCAGGGCAAGCGGTGTTGACCACGCCGGTCCCAGTAGCATGTCCTGCCAGACATCGATGGCGGTAAAAGCAAAACTACGCAAGTACCCCAGCGGCACCAGCCCCAACTCTTTCGCACGCGACTCCGTCATCATGATCACGGCGGCTGCGCCGTCCGTTAGCGGGGTACTGTTTGCCGCGGTGACGGTGCCGTGCTTGCGGTCAAACGCCGGACGTAGTTTGGCGTAATCGGCCAGCGTAGAGTTACCGCGAATGTTGTTATCTTCTGAAAAAGGATCTTTAAATGGTGGCGCGTAGGTAGTCATTACCTCATCAGCCAGCTTTCCTTCAGCCCATGCCTGAGCGGCACGCTGATGAGAGCGGTGCGCCAGAGCATCCTGCTGCTCTCGGGTAATACCATAGGTTTTGGCCATTTGCTCAGCCGTATCCCCCATACGCAAACCGGTGGAATACTCGGCGACGGCCGGCGGCACAGGCATCAGGTCACGTAAGCGCAATCGGGAAAAGAGTTTAAGGCGTTGACCGGTTGTCCGGGCCTTATTGACATCCACCAGCACCCGCGCCAGCTTTTTACTAACGCCAATAGGCAAGACTGACGAGGAGTCCGCACCACCCGCAATTCCAGCACGAATAGACCCCGCCATCAGGCTTTCCGCGACATTCGCCACCGCCTGGAAACTGGTCGCGCAGGCCCTGCTCACGCTATATGCATCGGTATGTACATTCATGCCGGTTCCCAGCACAATTTCACGAGCAATATTTGGTGCTTCAGGCATTTGCACCACCTGACCAAAAACCAGTTGCTCGATCACATCGGCAGGAATTTCGCTGCGCGCCAGCAGCTCACCGACGACCATTTTTCCTAAATCAACGGCGGGAATGCCATGAAACGCGGTAGCCTGACGAGCAAATGGCGTACGCAATCCACTTACAATGGCAATACGGTCGCCCTGGCGGGTAACCAGCGGTAAAGCCTGACTCATAACACTCCCCTGTAAAAAAATAAAATAAGTGGTCTGACCTGATCATAGTCTTAACCAATTTTTTACATTTAGCCAAGCGGAGAGAAAAGAAAGTGGGAGCTAAGACACAGTGAATAATCACTGACAGTTACGAAAAAGCCCTTGCTATCAGATAGCAAGGGCTTTTGCAGAGGGGGATTAACGCAGGCCCAGCTGGAAAATCAGCGTTTCAGCTTCACAGGCAAAAACAAAGTCGATATCCAGACGCACACCTTCTGACTCTTCAGTAAAGGTCGAAGTGATTTGGCAAGGCTCAGATTCCACGCCACGTGCCTTTTCAGTCAGAGCGGCCAGTGTTTCTTCTGCCTCTGCGCGATTCGCGAACACACGGCTGTAGGACGCGGTGCAATCGGAGTTGTCCATGATGGTGCCAACATCCATACAGCAGCAAACCGGGGTTTCATCAGCACTGCATTTACTCATTGTAGATTTCCTCTGTATTCGCACCTGAGGTGCCAGATAAACGATGGGGATATTTTACGCTCCCATTATTCGCCTCTCCAGTCGTTAATTGTACGAAATGCGATAAGTGACCGAAATCACACTTAAAAATGATCTAAAACAAAAATCGCCCAAACAGGTGAGTGCGCACCTCCGCAATTTTGCCAGCTGGATCGCGTTTCTCTGATCAAATTTGAAAATATTTATAAACATACTTGCAACATTCCAGCTGGTCCGACCTATACTCACGCCACTGGTCTGATTTCTAAGTCGTACCTCAGACCCTACACTTCGCGCTCCTGTTACGGTATGTAACATTGTTTGTATAAAAATAAATCTATGAGGTTATGGTCATGAGCCAGAAAACCCTGTTTACAAAGTCTGCTCTCGCAGTCGCAGTGGCAATTATCTCCACACAGGCCTGGTCTGCAGGCTTTCAGTTAAACGAATTTTCTTCCTCTGGCCTTGGCCGGGCATATTCGGGTGAAGGCGCAATTGCGGATGATGCAGGAAACGCCAGTCGTAACCCGGCACTGATTATGATGTTCGATCGCCCTACTTTTTCTGCGGGTGCAATTTTCGTTGACCCGGATGTAGATATTTCCGGTCGCTCGCGTATTGGCAATGACGCCAGCCAGGATAATATCGCCCCAACAGCCTGGATACCGAACGTGCATTTTGTTGCTCCGATTAACGATCAGTTTGGTTGGGGGGCCTCAGTCACCTCTAACTACGGCCTGGCTACGGAGTTTAACAATAATTACACAGCAGGCTCGATGGGCGGAAAAACCGATTTGGAAACGCTCAATTTAAACCTGAGCGGTGCTTATCGCCTGAACAATCATTTTAGCTTCGGTCTCGGTTTAAACGCCATCTATGCCAAAGCGAAGCTTGAACGCTATGCAGGCGATTTACCACAGCAGATCGTTGCAGGCTCCGGGGGTAGAATTCCTCCATCACTGGCTGCGCAATATCCGGCAGATACACAGATTGCGCGCTTGAAAGGTGACGAATGGGGCTTCGGTTGGAATGCTGGTCTTCTTTATGAAGTAGACAAAGATAACCGCTACGGTTTCACCTACCGTTCTGAAGTAAAAATTGACTTCAACGGTGATTACCGCAGCAATCTGCCATCAATGGATCGTATTCCTGCGCAGTTGCGTCCAGTGTTCGCCAGCCTGCCAGCAGGAACCAACGGCAGTACGATCGATGGTTCACTTGATCTGAACCTGCCGGAAATGTGGGAGTTTTCAGGTTATAACCGCGTTGCACCACAGTGGGCGGTTCACTACAGCATGGCTTATACCAGCTGGAGTCAGTTTCAGGAGCTGAAAGCAAAAGGCAACAACGGCCAAACCTTGTTCTATAAAGAAGAAGGCTTCAAAGACTCCTATCGCATCGCGCTCGGTACTACTTATTACTATGATGATACCTGGACGTTCCGTACCGGTATCGCCTTTGATGATAGCCCGGTTCCGGCAAACCGTCGTTCCATCTCTATTCCGGATCAGGACCGCTTCTGGCTGAGCGCGGGCACAACCTACGCCTTTAATAAGGATGCCTCGTTGGATGTTGGCATCTCTTATATGCACGGTCAGAAAGTGAAGTTCGAAGAAGGCCCATACTCCTTTGAATCTGAAGGGAAAGCCTGGTTGTACGGTATGAACTTGAACTACGCATTCTGATTATCTTCAGACGTAAAAAAGGTGAGCTTTTTAGCTCACCTTTTTATTTGCCCAATTCCTTACTCAGAATCGATCTCTTTTAAATCGTCCTGAATGTCTTTCGCGTTCGGGTTTTCTTCTGGTTTGAGTTTCCCACCGTTCGCAATAAAGTCATGGCGCTGGAAGTAAGCTTCACGCACCATAATGTAAGGATCGGAAGACTGACGCAGCAGACCGTCAGAGTCGAGCAATTGCGCGCGAGTTTCAATCCCTTCAACCGTCCATTTGCCTATCGACAACGGCCAGGTCAGCCAGGACAGTACCGGATACAGGGTATCGACCATATCGCCGCCGTCATCACGCAGTGTGAAACTACCGTAGAACGGAAACTGCATATACGGCCCGTAACCCACGTCATAGTGGCCTAACGTACTGCCAAAGCGGTGTGGTTCAACGCGCTGCAACTTCGGATTAGCCATACCTGCCACATCGATAAAGCCGCCCATACCTAACAGGGTATTCAGGAAGAAACGGGTAAAGTGCACCATCCCCTGATAAGGATCGCCTTGCAGGAAATAGTTGACCATGACGGCCGGTTCTTCAAGGTTCCCCGTAAAGTTGCTTAAACCATTACGCGCCGGCTGCGGAACATAATCACGCCAGGCCACTGCTACCGGTCGAACAACATAGGGATCCAACACGTTAAAGTTGAAGTTGTACATGGTACGGTTGAACCCTTCAAATGGGTCCGAACGCCCCTGCTGTTCAGTACCGGAGCTCGCACACCCCACCAAAAGTGTGGTTCCCAGCGCAAGCGCCGACAGGCGAAGCTTCATAAGTATCTCCCTGTGTTTTATGGCTATCGCTGATTGCCATCCATGACGGAACGATGACGTATCCGCCTGTTTAGATGTGAGCGATTGTAACAGCACGTCAAATGATGTCTATATACCCTGTCTTACTGATTTGATCATAGCCTGGTAATACGCACTCCGCGGCGGTTCTATTCTAACTAACCCGATAAAAACAAACGTTACCATTTTTGCTATCTCAGACTTTCTCCCGCTGATTTTCAGACAAAAGCCGCTACGCTTTAGCAATACGTGCTTATTCAGGATTCGGCCATGAATGACATCAAGAAAGATAAGATTGATCGACACAGCGACGAACTCGAAGTGGAAAGCGATGAAAAACTAACAGGGAAAAAGATAGAGCTTGATGAGGACAGACTCCCCTCCCGCGCCATGGCGATCCATGAACATATTCGCCAGGATGGGGAGAAAGAGATGGAGCGCGACGCAATGGCCCTGCTGTGGTCAGCCATCGCAGCCGGACTGTCGATGGGCGCCTCGCTACTGGCTAAAGGGATTTTTCACGTACAGCTGGAAGGTGTGCCAGGGGGATTTTTACTCGAGAACCTCGGTTATACTTTCGGCTTTATTATTGTCATTATGGCCCGCCAACAACTCTTTACCGAAAATACCGTCACCGCCGTACTGCCGGTGATGCAAAACCCTACCCTCGGCAATTTTGGCCTGTTGATGCGCCTGTGGAGCGTGGTACTGCTGGGTAATATTATTGGCACCGGGGTTGCAGCATGGGCGTTTGAACATATGCCGATTTTTGATGAAGAGACCCGCGATGCTTTCGTCAAAATTGGCATGGATGTGATGAAAAACACTCCTGTGGAGATGTTTTCCAACGCCATCATTTCTGGCTGGTTAATTGCCACCATGGTGTGGATGTTCCCCGCCGCCGGGGCGGCAAAAATTGTGGTCATTATTCTGATGACCTGGCTGATTGCGTTAGGCGATACCACGCATATCGTCGTTGGCTCGGTGGAAATTCTCTATCTGGTCTTTAATGGCACGCTGCACTGGAGTGATTTTTTCTGGCCCTTTGCGCTACCAACGCTCGCCGGGAATATCTGTGGCGGAACGTTTATTTTCGCGCTGATGAGCCATGCGCAGATCCGCAATGATATGAGCAACAAACGCAAGGAAGAAGCCCGGTTACAAGCAAAGCGTGATGAGCAAACGCAGAAAAACCAGAAAAAACAGGCCTGAATGGTGACTGTTTGAGCAGTCGGGCGGCCTGAGACTTACCGTTGTGAGTAAAAAACGCTATACTCGTGCCGCTTCGTCCCCTTAGTTAAATGGATATAACGAGCCCCTCCTAAGGGCTAGTTGCAGGTTCGATTCCTGCAGGGGACACCATTTCTTCGTTACCCGCCATTTCCTCTCATTACCAAAAACCCTGATATTCCTGTCACATAAACATTTCGACATTACCGCACATTACCCAACATGAATTGACTACGCCAAACTTTTGCGGGCATATTGTGGGCATACTGAAAAATGACCATGGATTTATGCCCACATGCTTACGGTAAAGCAAATCGACGCAGCAAAGCCTGCGGAAAAATCATATCGCCTGGCAGATGCCGGAGGGTTATTCCTGTTCGTTCCCCCGTCAGGGAAAAAGGTGTGGCGTATGCGGTACCGATTCGAAGGGAAGGAAAAGACACTCGTTATCGGACCATACCCTCAAAATCTCTCACAGAGGCCAGGTCAAAACAGTCAGAAGCAAAAATGAAGTTGCTGGCAGGTGTTGACCCGGCAGAACAAAAGCAGGCCATTAAGAAGAAAGAGAAAGAAGCTGTAGCCGATTCGTTCGGTGACATTTTCCGAGAATGGCATGCTCACAAATCAAAGGTGTGGTCGAAAGGATATGCTGACGAGATGATGAGTATGTTCACGGATGACATACTTCCGATCATCGGCCATTTACGCATGGAGGAAGTCGAGCCAATGATTCTGTTGAAGGTCATCAGGCTGTTCGAGGACAGGGGCGCAATGGAACGCGCTGATAAAGCGAGGCGAAGATGCGGTGAGGTTTTCAGTTATGCGATCGTAACCGGAAGAGCAAAATACAATCCATCCCCAGACCTTGCTGGGGCCATGAAAGGATATCGCAAGAACAACTACCCTTTCCTTCCTATGCATCGTATACATGAATTCCAGCGGTCTATTAATGCGTACGGTGGTTGGATAGTAATGAAGATTGCAGCGCAGGTATTGCACTATACAGCCATGAGAACCGTCGAGATGAGATCGCTGGTATGGTCAGGAATAGATTATGAAAACAGGATAATCAGCATCGACCCGTCGGTAATGAAAGGCAGGAAGCTTCATATCGTCCCTATGTCAGATCAGGTCGTTGAGCTATTTAAGGTATTGCAGCACATAACAGGTCAGTATTCGCTTTGCTTCCCGGGCAGAAACGACAGGAAGAAGCCAATCAGCGAGAATGCTGTACTTGGAGTGATTCGTAGCATTGGATACGAAGGACAGACTAGCGGCCACGGATTCAGGCACCAGTTCAGCACTGTGCTGAACGAGAAGCACTGGAATAGTGATGCAATAGAGATGCAACTGGCACACGTAAGTGGCGGAACTCGCTCTGTTTACAACCACGCAGCTTACCTTGATACGCGCAGGGAGATGATGCAGTGGTGGGCGGACTGGCTTGATGAGAAGGTGTCGTAATCGAACGACGTGGAAGATGATGTCATCCATTGATGGCCCAGCTATTGTTGGTAATCTGCCGGGCCAGGAAATTTTTACCGAGAGGCGTCCTCTACAAGATCGACTTTAACACCCTTCTTACGTGATATTACCCGGTCAATGAATGAAGCGAAATTAGCTGAAAGATCGATTGATTTTTTATCAACAAACTTATAAAAAACTGTGCTTGCCAAAAGCGTAACTGCTGTTACTGACACGAACGCAATCAATGCACCCTGCGATGTTTGCCCTGTGTAATTCCAGATATAAGGGCCAATTAGTGCAAGAAAAATAGGGTGCAGCAGGTAAACTGAAAACGACATTTTACCGAAAAACTTGAAGGGCTGCTTTGCCAGAAACTTTAATACTGCGCAGTCAACAAATATGCTTGTTATCACAAGAATTGCACCAGTTCCAAGCGGCAGCATCCAAGAAACTCTTATACCATGCTGAGACATGTGTACAAAAAGAGAAACAACATATTGATACGAATAACTTGCAGAAGTATAACCCATCAGGTAAAGGCCTAAAGCCAACAGGGCAAGCGATATAAATTTAGTTTTTAATGTTGACGTGTAATTTATTTCAAAAGTTGAGATAAATACACCGGCCATAAATAGGCCATAAAACACAGCAAAATCATTTGGGTGAAAGGTAAGAAATATAAAAGCTGTAAATGAAGCTATCCGCAATAAATTCTTATCTCTTCCAAATAATGCAAGAGTTGCGTAAACCAACAACGATCCGAAGAATTCTACACTTATCGTCCACAGAACATAATTATATGGAGTAACACCAAATAGCATTGCTCCAAAAGCACCATCCCACAAAGCCCCTTTTAATGTCGGTTCAAAAAGGAACTCAGCAGCCAGAGGAACGTGCCTTGCAACATCTGCATTCGCTTTGAACGCTCCGGATACTGCAAACAGAAAACAAACCATAACCGAGAAGAACACTGGCAGGCCAAGGCGTATGTATCGTTTAAGTGCCGCATCTCTAACATACTCATATGCAACATTTCTTTTTAAGCAACTCATAGAGAGCACAATGCCGCTAAGGACAAAAAATATAGCGACAGCAGAGCTACCATTGTAGAAAAACTTAAATGGTGAGTTAAAAATTGCAGCTTCTATCTCACTTTTAAGTGCTGCACCTGAATGCATCCATGGCGAAAACATGAGGAAGGCGTGAGAAAGGACAACCGCGATAGCAGCTACCCCTCTCACCCCGTCAAGAACGAATATATTAGATTTACTCATTTCCATCACTCACAAAATTTTTGTGAGATTATAGTTAAAAAACAAATAAATTCAAGGCATAATCACAATTATTGAATTTATTAAAAAACAATAAAGCTTATTGGAAGCTTTTACTTATAGCTGAAATATAAATTTCTGAGGTAACTCCTACTGGTGCTGACGTCAAATTAACCATTTGAAGTTCAACGTAGCTATTGTTTGTATTAGCCACTTGAATTACAAGTTGAGGATATAATTTTTGCATGGTCCATGAAATTGCCGCGCCTTGTTTTAAGTTGTTAAATAAAATGCTCTCAGTATAAGTTGCATTTGCTGCTATGGTTGTGCTTATTTCTTTTGACACGAAAAGCTTATTGAATATTCCGGCGAGAGAGTGTATTTCTTCTCTAAATTGGGTCTTCAACTGATTGTTTGGTATATCTTCTCCATTATCTGTCCCTATTACATTGCTTCGGTGGCCGCTTGGATTTATTGTTGACCAGTTTACTTTTGTTGGGTCATTGTATGGAAACAATGATAGCCCTACAAATGTTTGTCTTCCGGGGTCTTTTGCTAAACAAGTAAAGTCTGGATTGCCGTTATCAATGCTAGTATTTATCCATACGTTATGATAAGGGGAGTTTATTGAAAAGAACCATTCAAATGCTGACTTGCATCCCTCAATATTACATGTCATAAATGTGTTTGTTTCGTATACTCCGCGAACATTACTGAAATCATACGCCAGCTCATTTGATGACCACGTGTTACTGATAAATGTATTTCTATTAACAACCCCTCCAAATCTAACGGCTCTGGTGCTTCCTCCACCGTAGCATTGTTCAATTATTCCGAAATAGCACTGACCGCCTGCCGTTGGATCATGAGCGTTTGGATAAGTGATAACGCCGCCAGATTCAGTCCTTGTGTCATCTATCCACCTATTAAATGAAATATCATTATTGAATAAATCCATTCTTATTCTTTTTAACTTGAAGTAAGATGAATCACCAATATCAATTGCATCTATGTCTTTTGCAGTTTGGCCTACCAGATAAATATCCTCAATCCCGATATTATGACATCCAGGAACCCATCCCGATAGCCTGTTCGACCTGATCATTGTCTTTCCGGCTGGAAAACCACTCGAGGCTCTGATTAATGTCTTATCGTAACCTCCGCCCTTCAACGTAACGCCAGGATATAGCAACACTGTATCTGAGATGTAAAAATCACCAACGACGGTTACCTCTGGAATTCCTAAAGTGTGCGCGGCCACAATTGCAGCCTGGAGATTTGTAGTCAGATCTGGTTGACCAGTAATCACCCCACCTGGAACAAAATCAGCAGCCAGGTCGATAGAGTTTCTTAGCTTTCTGTCTACGGTGGTGAGTTGTGATGATGGCTGGTTGAGATTGTATCCAACCATAGTGGAGCTGTCTGCAGACTGTAGTTCTGCGGTGAATCTCTGCTCGAACTGGTCAGGGTCGTATTTTAATACGTTTGGATAGTAGAATTGCTGAGAGCCATAAGCGTCGTAAATTGCCATTGAATGGCCTTCAACGGTAACAAACTTTGCAATTTGCCCGTTGTAAACCGGATAGCCGGCAGCGTTTATAATGATTGGCTGAGAAACTGGTATTGGATCTGAACCATCTTCTGGGTCAATGTATACCTGAATCTGATTAGCTGGATTAACCGGGTCAGTATCAATCTGACCGATATAAACTTTACCGTTAGCGTTGGCTGCCGGAGATCGGCGCAAAAAAAGTGTATGTGTTTAACGGCGGCGTGATCGGGTAACGCTATCGAGCACTGTCATAACTGGCGGGGCTGGCCAACTTCCGGCATGGTGAAAAGATAGCCAGCCAGGAAGAAGTGATCGCGCGTATCCTATTTTTAAGTGGTAACAGTGGGATCAGTGGTAACAGAATTGATTTATAGGCAGTTTTTCTGTTACCACCTGCTGTTACCATGTGGGATCAGGTGGTAACACGTTTTAAATCAGAGGGTTAAACAAGCTGCGGCGAACGTGATCCCACCAGTGGAAAAGCAGTGGTAACAAGATAAATCTTTAAATATCAACGTTGTTACCACTGATCCCACTGTTACCACCGTTTTGGCAATAACAATGTTTAATGCCTTTCCCTGTTAGTCAGGCTCCCAACGAAGCGTTGACTACACCGTATAGTTTTAAAAGTGAGAGGTGACACCATAATTTTTATCGTTACTAGGATTAGTCTGGTTAAGCCCATTTGGGTGACTAGTCAATTTTAAAGGAATAGAAATGCCAAAAATGAAAGATGGGGATCTGCTCTATAAAGATTACGTCAACCATGCCCGATCAGCTGGTGACGACCCAACAAAAATTATTTCAGATGCTAAGCGCTTTAACAGGCATGAAAAGTATGAGGTCCTTGATTTTCTTAATGCATTACATGGAGAGAACGGGGCAGATCTTTCTATCAAAACACGTCAGATTTGTGAGTGGATGATTCGCAACTACTTACCCGGTACGATCCAGAGTACCAAGGCGGTTGAATCGTGGATTGCTTCGAATTTCGACGAACTATCTAAAAAATATCCGTATTGAGTGAATTTCATTATTCAAGGTCATCATTGATGGCCTTTTTATTAATAATATCAAAAGCCAACCTCCACAGGTTATTTCACAGTATTTTTACCATAACAATAAAATAAATTTTATTGATAGAATAAAAATCGCGCATAACATATTTTTGTAGATGTAAAATAACATCTACATCCACGAAATAAATAACTAAATTCATTTGCTAATCTGCAATAAATCCAGCGCCGCGCGTTTCTGATCCGGCGTCATCATATCAATCATAGTCTTTACAGCTTTCGCCCCGGTCAGTGCGCTGGGGCTTAGTGTATGGGAGAACGTCATGTTCACAACGAAAGTATGCCCGCACTCCACGTTATTGCACGCGCAATAAATATCAGAAAGTTGAGGGTGTTTGCGGACGGTCTTTTTATTACTGAATTACTTTCACATTCAGGGCAAATAATCTTAGGGCTGCGCATAATAACCACCATTTGAAAAGATGCATTATTATACCACTGTTAATACTGCCCCCAGAAACCAAGCATGATTTAAATTATCTTTAATATCATTATGTTACGTTATTTTGTTCTTTTTCTATTTTTCCAGTTTCGTCACGCAATGTGCATTTTTCATTTTAATTTTCAAATGGTTATATAAACTCTGCTAAAAATTGAATTTTGTGCATGACTGTAATTATTGAAATCCTTTGCAAAGAACTGCATTTTTTCAGTCTCCAATCTCCCATAAAACCTTGTTTAACGCCTGTCCTGGCGCTTCTTTCCTGTAATTTTTCAAACTGAAAAAACTCTCACCACGTAAACACCGTGGGCGTGCGGGTGAGCGCGGTTTTCGTCCCGCTGCCGTTTATGCCGTAACAAATAAGTAACACACAACCAGATGTACAACTAACTGTACGTGTGACATACTTACCTTCTCAGGGCCTCGACACCATGGAGAAATAATGCAACACGTAAACTATACCGATGCTCGACAGCATTTAGCTGACCTGATGCAGCAGGCTAATGATGATCGTGCGCCAATCCTGGTTACTCGTAAGGGTGCTAAAAGCGTGGTAATGATCGACGCGGAAGAGTTCGCATCGATTCAGGAAACGTTACATCTGTTCAGTAATCCGGCGAACGCCGCACACATTGAAGCCAGCCTTGCATCACTCGAACGCGGCGATTATGAGGAACTGGACATTTAATGAAAGTCAGGATATCCCCGCAGGCAAAAAGCGATCTTCAATACTGGGCCGAGACTGACCCAAAGACGCATAACAAAGTAATGGAGTTAATCAAATCGGCTAAGGAAAGCCCCTTCAAGGGGATAGGGAAACCGGAGGCGCTAAAGCACCGTAAGCCCCTCTGGTCACGTCGCATCACAAAAGAACATCGCCTGGTGTACTACGTTGAGCAAGGCGATCTGTACATTGTCGCGTGTCGTTATCACTACACCACGATCTAGCGGCTTTTCCCTGGCTGGCGGGTTTATATTGGACTTTGCCAGCTAATCTTGCCCTCCCCTTTCTGTATTTGATTCTCAAAAAGGGAATCTCGCAAAACGGGTATAAATACGGGTATAAATACGGGTATAAATACGGGTATAAATACGGGTACAAATAAAACCATCACTGTAAAAACAAATTAAATATCAATCAGTTATCATTTAAGGCGTTTCCTGCAGGGGACACTCTGAAATTAATGCATCCTGTTTAAATCCAATCAATTACCAGCCAGTTCATCACTGGGCCAGGCGGTAGAACGGCACATTCCTCACTGTTGCAGTAAGATTGTCGGACACCATTGTCTGCTTTGTAGCTATCCGCATCCCTGCTTTTCTCAGCCTCAACACATCAGCGGCAATACGCTGGCTGCCAAACCAGAAAAGCCCATCCAGCGCAGTGACATCAAGGCCCGATTCAAGTGCCAGCTTCAGACGTTCGCGTGGTGCTTTTACTGTTTTAGCAATCTGCTGATATGGCGCTTCGCTTGAACCTGCAGGACTAATGCGCCGGATTCGATGCGACAGGCGGTACTGAAATTCATCCGGTATCCCACCGAGACTCGCTTTCAGGCTGTAAACACAACCAAAGCGTTTGCCGTTAAAGATGACGTTTTTCTGACTAAGCTGCAGCTCTTCACGCACGCTGGCAATCAGTTGCGGAGTACGGAGTAATAACAGGCGGAAAGGCAACTCAAAACTGGTCACGTAGTCCACATTCAATAAAGCAATACGCAGACGCTCTTGCGGTCCCGCCTTCAATTCGCGACATTCAGTAATAACATCAGCCCACTGGCCGGTAAGGCGGGAACTCTCAGTCGCCTCAGTAAAGCTGTATTTTTCAGTCTCATAATCAATACGTTCAGTCACACGGCATTCCCTTCTGGCCACATCTCGGTATCGGTTGTTCACTTTACCAGCGACAAGATTGCTATGTCAGGAATCTTTGCTTAACCCACCCAATATTTGCTTCATACCATCACACTAAGATGACGACAACTGACCGATCCGGCGCGTTTACCGGATCGGTACAGCGGCGTCATGTCAGACAACAAAACGATTGACCAGCCCCTTCATGGTGACCGACAGATTGTCCAGCCGCTGGCTGTCGCTCGCGGCCTGAGAAACCAGCGCCGCATTTTGCTGCGTAACCTGCTCCATCGGTCGCAGAGCCTGGTTTATCTGGGTTACCCCTTGCGACTGTTCTGTCGCCACGCGCGCGATATCCGCAATATATTGCTTCATACTGGTGGTATTGTCCGCTGCCGCTTCCAGCGCGGTAGCTGATGCCGTGACCCGCTCAACGCCCTCACTAATTTTAACCATGTTCTGCGCAACCAGCTCGCGGATCTGGTTAGCTTCTTTGGCGCAACGCTGGGAAAGATTCCGCACTTCACTGGCCACAACCGCAAACCCCCTGCCCATCTCTCCTGCCCGCGCAGCTTCCACTGCCGCATTCAGCGCCAGTAAGTTAGTCTGAAACGAGATATCATCAATTGAGGTCACAATATTCGATATTTTCTCACTGGAAGCGCGAATATCCCCCATACTCTGGTTCGCCGCAGTGGCAACGTTACTGGCCTGTCGGACCTCTTTTTCCAACCTGATTGTCAGATGCTCCGCTTCGCGGGCATTATCCGCTGTTTGCGTAATCGCAGTTGATAACTGCTCCATACTGGCCACGGCTTGTACTATTGATGCAGCCTGTTCATCTGTACGTTGAGCCAAATCCTGATTTCCCACCGTAATACTGCTGCTGGCATCGGACAAAACCACGGCGCCTTGTTTAATCTCCTGTACGATATGCTGAATACTTTCCAGCATCGTGTTATAGGCACGATTAAGTGAGGAAAGCTCATCTTTACCCGGCGTCGCCAGACGTTGAGTCAGATCGCCATTCATCCCCGCAATCTTGCGCAGCGTGTCGCTGAATTGTCGATGCATATTGATTGCGATGGCTCCAGCGAAGGTCAATGATGCCAGTAGCGCTAACAAGCTGACGACCATATACATTTGCCAGTTTTTTCGTGCATCCTGCGCGAGTTTTTCTGCATTCGCCAACAGAAGATTCGCCGTCACATTTTCTATCTGCCGCATCACTTCAATACGCTGGGTTTGTACTTTGAACCAGGTAGTAGGATCGACACCAAATCCACCGTTCTCGACATGATTAAACGCGGTTTCACGAAATGAGAGGGCTTTTGACGCTTCTGCAGATTGTAAGCGATTTTTCAACATGGCCGCCTGTTCCGGCGAGCTCAGCCGCAACGATTGTGCCAGCCAGACGTTCTGTTTACTGACGACATCACTGAGCTGATGTAACTGTCCGTCGGCGAAATGACCGGAGGAAAAGATATTTGATAACAGTGCCCGTTCAATACCCGCTTGTTCTTTCAAATTCAGCAGATTGTAGTAGGCGGCAAATGCGTTTGCCATTTCGCCAGAATCCGTCAACTGCCCCAACTTGCCGACAAAACTCAGCACATCAGCAATGACGTTGGTGTAAAACTTAACCACATCTGCGGCCGGAAGCCCCAACTGCGTGACATTTTCCCGGATGGTGGCGAGCGAAAGAATGTTTTTCTTAAACGCAGCGACAGAGGTAGCAACATCCCCTTCCGGTAATGCAGTATCGGACAACGAGCGCACGAATACCTCGATCTCGCGATCGGTCAAAGCCCGCTGCGCGTTTAACTCATCTTTGAACGTAGTCCCTGCAGCCCCCAGAAATCCGACACTCATTCCCCGTTCTTTTTGCAGTTCATGCACCACATTTCCGGCACTGCGTGCGAGCGCTGTCAGTTGGGCAATATTCTCCATCTGCCGTTCTGTCTCAATACGCGCCAATATTCCTGAACCTGCAAACCAACACAACGCCAGCAATAGGGGTTGTAGCGCGATTATTAACTTCATTTTCATCGGCATTCGATAAACCCACCACATGCCACTTCCCTCCATTAACCATATTTTCACCATGGTTATCGGCATCAAACAGCCTCTCTTTAAAATCCCCCATGAGACAAGTGATTGTTTTTAGGCCTAATATTCACCAACATACCTCTATTGGGCTATATTACTCAGAATTAATGTTTGCCCAACCACAGTAATTCAAACTTATATTTCATCTTTCTGAATAATATAGATTATTATTTTATTCTTGTTGCGCGTTTATCCGTTCGATACAGGCACAGACATCCGGTTTATCTCGTGTTCCCTTAAACAATGATCAAAAGAGCAGTAATTTAATTGATGCAATACACAATACACTTTGCAAAGTGCTATTATCATTCTGCATTAAGATTATTATATTAAATATTCAACTAGAGAAAAACACATTCAAATCAAATAATTATTAGCATAATGAATTACTATTGGTAAATCCGAACAACATTTATATTGAATTAAAAAATAAGTTATCTAACATAATTATTGCTTATCACTAATCTATAAGAGAATAAACTTATGAAAAAAATCAGTATTATTGCATTGTTAGGTTCAACATTAGCATTTTCAGCATATGCCGCTGAACAAATCTCACCAGAGCAAGCCAGCAAATATACAAAAATAGGAGAACTTAGCGTAACTGAAGACGGCTTTACAATGACAGATGACGGGCTCAGCAAAAAGGTGGATGAAAAGGGTGGCAAATACTATGTAATTACCTCAATTGAAGGGCAATCGGAACACAAAACGATCAATGCTGATATTTATAAATAAACCATAATAGAAATAAATCATTACCAATCTGCACCGCCATGATTACTTGACCCTCCCTAAACAGGAGAGTCAAGTAATTGCATGTAATTATTGTTTTTCGTTGAATATATTTAAGGAGATAATATGCCCAGAATTTATATCTCTGGAAAACTGACGTATATCGCCTTCTCCGCGATGACACTCTTGCTATCAGGTTGTGCCTCCATTCCTTCATCAATTAAAGGTAATGGCCAACCAGACCTGCAGAAAGATTTTCTAAAACTGAAGCAAACTCCCAATCTCTATGTAGGACAGCAAGCGCGACTGGGTGGACTGGTTATCAATGTCGTTAACCAACCGCATGAAACGTTGCTCGAAATAGCGGTACTACCGCTTAATTATAATGCGAAACCAGAAATCGGGACACCATATCAAGGACGATTATTAGCCCGGAGTTCAACTTTTCTCGACCCTGTTAATTTCCGCAATCACTACGTTACCGTTTTGGGTAACCTGACCGGGAGCCGTTTTGGTCGGGTCGGTAATTCCAGTTACCCATTTGTTACAATGAATATTCTTGGGTATCAGGTATGGCAGGAAGAAACACGTATTATGCCAGCACCGGGTTTTGATTACGGTATTGGACCCGTTTGGCCTGCCGACTGGAATGGTATGATGTATCCTGGCTGGGGATGGTACGATCCGCCGCTGCAAGTGGAAAAGACGCTATCTCCTTAAGTTTCGGTACCTCCCCCTTCATAACCTCGTCTCCATTCAATGCCTGGATGGCCCACGTTTCCGGGCATTATCAGTAATCATCCGTTAATTATCTTGTTAAAGATGAATAAAAAAAGCTGGCGAATCCATCGCCAGCAAAAGTCTGTAAAGGAGTCTCGAGTTTGTCACCAATACAAGTGACATAGTAATCCTAATACTCTGGCAGATACACAACAAGTTACTCTTATATAAATTAATCCTGGATAAGATAAAACATAATATCTCATAGTAATACCTAAGGAGTATTTGTAATACCAGGATTATTCTTATACTAAAAACAAAAAACCATATATTTTGCAGGATTAAGAATTTTACTTAGGATTATTATATAGGTACATCTCTGGATAAATTATAAAAATAGATTATGTTTATATTATTATCTAAGCATAACACGGGATAATTACCCCTACATATCAAACTCGATCACCAATGTTAAAACTCTGTTTTCTACAAACATTATAACTAGACATCTGCACCAAAGGAGCATTTTTATGATTTTCATTATCACAAAGGATTTTTTCCTTTTCCAGGGTGTTTTTAACCTACAGGAAAAGGAAAAAACCATCAAAATCAATCAACTTTCAGATATTAACTTTAATGATCTTGATCACAATGTAAAAATAATTATTGACACTTATCATAATAATATTATTGATGAAACTACGGTCAAGCTACTCAATGACATCAATGTTGAAAGGATCATCATCCTGGCCCCCTTTCACATTAGCAAATTAAAAAGCCAGTCGCCTTTACTGTTCGTAAGCAGAAAAGAGCAGATATTAAATTTACTCTCCCTCATCATAGATGAAAAAATTTCATATCAAAAACCTAACGTGGCACTCTCGCACAACCAACTTAAACTTGTCAACTCCATAATTAACCAACATAACATACATGAAATTACGCAGTCCCTGAACATTTCAGAGCAAACAATGCGCATTCAAAAATTTAATATCATGCTCAAGCTAAAACTTAGAAGAATAAGCGATCTTGTTACCTTGAAGATATCACCTTATTTTTAGAATACAAGTGATTGACATTCAAAAACATCCATTAGAAAAGAAGGTTTTATGCTCGCATCTTTAATTGCCATTATGGTTGGTGGTGGTGTCGGTAGTGCTTTACGTTGGGGCATTTCCCAGCGATTGAATGCACTATTCCCTTTATTACCCCCCGGAACGCTCGTTTCAAATATAATTGCCGGATTCATTATTGGATTTGCTACAGTTTTTTTTACCCGACTAACATCATTTTCTCCGGCAGTGAAGCTGATGGTCACCACAGGGCTATGTGGTGGTTTATCGACATTTTCTACTTTTTCAGAGGAGGTATTTTCGCATTTGCAAAACGAAGATTACATTTGGGCCGGTACTGAAATCGCGGTTCACGTGCTGTTCTCCTTACTCGCCGTGTATACCGGCTTCTTAATTGCGTCATTTATTACCTATTGGTACCGATGAACCGTAAACCTTCGTAACGTATATGTGAGGGATATAATGCAGATAAAAAGAAAATTTGCGGTAATTGGCCTAGTTAATATTCTATTCGTTGTGGGGTGTGATGATAGTAAGAATGCCCCACCACATACCGTGATACCGGATGTCGGTATTATTACGCTTAAAGAAGAATCCGTGAATATCACCAGTAAATTACCCGGGCGAATTGTACCTTATGAAGTTGCTGAGATACGCCCGCAGGTTGGGGGGATTATTCTCAGCCGTCAGTTTAAAGAAGGCAGCACGGTTAATGCCGGAGAACCGCTGTACCAGATTGACCCTGCCCCTTTACTGGTAGAACTGGATCGGGCGAAGGGAAGTCTGGCTAAGGCTCAATCAGCAGCAGATAACAGCCGCTTAACGTTGAATCGTTTTACGTCATTGTTTAAATCACATTATGTCAGCCAACAAGACTACGACGAGGCCCAGACTAACGCGAAGGAAGCGCAGGCAAACTTGCAAGTGGCGAAAGCGGCGGTTGAAAGTGCCAGAATCAACCTGAACTATGCCAGCGTCACCTCGCCGCTGAGTGGATTAAGCGGCAAGTCAACTGTCACCATCGGCGCACTTGTCACCGCCAATCAGGGGCAAGCACTGGTCACAGTTCAACGTCTTGATCCTATATACGTGGATGTTACCCAGTCCGCCAATGATTTTCTCCGGCTAAAAACAGACATGGAGCAAGGCATAATAGAGCAAAGCCAGGGTCAGGCAACGGCCATATTAGAGTTTGATAACGGTAAGCAATATGCTCACACAGGGAAATTACAGTTTTCCGACCTCACAGTGGATGAAACAACGGGGTCTGTTACGCTCAGAGCAATTTTTCCTAATCCAGATAACACGCTATTACCTGGCATGTACGTCACTGCCGTGCTCAGTGAGGGTATCCAGCGCAATGTATTGTTGGTTCCACAAGAAGCGGTAACTCGCAATGCCAGCGGCAAAGCAACAACGCTTATTCTTGATCCGGAAAACATTGTCCAGTCGCGTGAAATTATTGCCACCAAAGCAATAGGAGATAAGTGGCTGGTGACTTCCGGTTTGCACCCTGGCGATAGGGTCATTATTTCTGGGCTCCAACAGATTCGGCCTGGCATTAAAGCTCATGCTCTCCCCTCCCCTTTAGATTCAAACCCCCCTTTACCTCAGTAAGGCCGGGTAACAGGAGTTTTTTCTATGGCTAATTTTTTTATTGAGCGCCCGGTCTTCGCCTGGGTTCTTGCTATTATCATGATGCTAAGCGGCGTCATTGCTATTACTCAGTTGCCCATTGCTCAATACCCCAACATTGCCCCACCGGCGGTAACTATCAGCGCATCATACCCAGGAGCCGATGCACAGACTGTACAAAACTCGGTGACGCAGATTATTGAACAGAATATGAATGGTCTGGATGGATTAATGTATATGTCCTCAACCAGCGACTCCTCTGGCAATGCCACCCTGACCCTCACGTTCGAGTCGGGGACCAACCCTGATATCGCTCAGGTACAGGTGCAGAATAAATTACAATTGGCGATCCCGTCATTACCGCAGCAAGTACAACAGCAAGGTATTAGTGTTGATAAAGCCAGCAGCAATATTTTACTGGTTGCCGCATTTATTTCAGAGGATGGGGCGCTTAACCAGTACGATATTGCCGACTATGTTGCGTCCAATATCAAAGATCCGCTTAGCAGAATCGCAGGGGTGGGCAGCATTCAACTATTTGGTTCACAGCATGCCATGCGAATTTGGCTTGATCCGGTCAAACTCAACCAATATCAGCTTGTCCCTCAGGATGTCATTCGGAAAGTCAAAATACAGAATAATCAAATATCGGGAGGACAGTTAGGTGGTGCACCTCAGGCAAATAACCAGCAGTTGAATGCTTCAATTATCGTCCAGACCCGATTACAAAACACACAGGAGTTTGGAAATATTCTACTGAAAGTTCAACAAGATGGCTCACACATTACATTGAACGACGTTGCTCACATTGAACTGGGTGCTGAAAGTTATGGCACTGTAGCAAAATACAACGGGAACCCTGCAGCAGGGATTGCGATTAAGTTGGCCACAGGTGCCAATGCCCTGGATACCGCAAAGTTAGTCAAAGAGGAAATAGCCCGACTTTCGCCCTGGTTCCCGCCAGGTCTCAAAACCGTCTATCCCTATGACACCACGCCCTTCATTAAGATATCCATACAAGAAGTCGTTAAAACGCTGGTTGAGGCCATTGTTTTAGTTTTCATTGTTATGTATTTATTCTTACAAAATTTTCGGGCAACACTTATTCCAACAATAGCAGTCCCGGTTGTCATACTAGGCACATTTGCCGTTCTCTCCGTTGCTGGCTTTACCATCAATACTCTGACAATGTTTGGCCTTGTCCTGGCCATTGGTCTGCTCGTTGATGATGCTATTGTGGTGGTGGAAAATGTTGAGCGCGTGATTGCAGAGGAACACCTTTCCCCCAAAGAAGCTACGCATAAATCAATGTCACAAATACAAGGGGCGCTGGTAGGAATTGTACTGGTCCTCTCGGCTGTATTTGTACCGATGGCGTTACTGGGCGGTTCAACCGGAGAGATATACCGGCAATTCTCGGTAACGATTGTCGCCGCCATGGCGCTTTCTTTATTAACCGCATTATCGTTAACGCCCGCATTATGTGCCACGCTGCTCAAACCAGCGCATCATGATACCTCCCATTCTGCACCTCGTTTTTTCACACTGTTTAACCAGCACTTTGAGCGTTTTACCCAGCATTACAGCGACAGTACGCGCAAGATTCTGCGAGTCACTTCTCGATATATGATTCTGTATTTACTGATCATTATTGCCATGGTGCTACTGTTTCTACGCATTCCGACCTCATTTTTACCTGAGGAGGATCAGGGCGTTTTGCTGACCATGGCCCAGTTGCCACCGGGTGCTACGCTGGTGAAAACTAATAAAGTACTTGAAGACGTCAGCCACTATTACCTGACGCAAGAAAAAAGTAATGTGGAATCAGTTTTTACTGTCAGCGGTTTTGGATTTAGCGGGCAAGGTCAGAACAACGGGTTGGCCTTTGTAAGCCTGAAACCCTGGTCTGAACGCACGGCAAGTGCCGATGGTATTAATGCGATCATTCAACGTGCCACCAGAGGTCTGGCTACAATAAATCAGGCTATTGTTTATCCCTTCAATTTACCCGCCGTCCCGGAACTTGGCACGGCCTCAGGTTTTGATCTGGAACTTATAGATAAAGCCAATCTGGGTCACCAAAAGCTCACTCAGGCAAGAAATCAGCTCCTCGGAATGGCAAAACAGCATCCCGAACAGGTGGTCGGCGTTCGCCCCAATGGACTGGAAGATACGCCCATGTTTCGGGTGCATGTCAATGCGGCAAAAGCAGAATCTATGGGCGTATCTCTCAACGATATAAATCAGACGATCTCAACCGCGTTTGGTAGCAGCTACGTTAATGACTTCCTGGATAATGGACGCGTCAAAAAGGTCTTCGTACAGGCAGCCATTCCTTATCGCATGCTTCCGGAAAGTATTGATAGCTGGTATGTCCGTAACGCTTCTGGGGACATGGTACCGTTTAGCGCATTTGCCTATACAGATTGGACTTATGGTTCACCGCGTCTTGAACGCTATAACGGCTCTCCTTCAATGGAGATTCTTGGCGAAGCCGCACCGGGAAAAAGCACCGGAGATGCCATGGCATTTATGGCCTCACTCATCGAAAAACTGCCTGCTGGCATCGGATATGACTGGACAGGAATGTCGTACCAGGAGCGCTTATCCACCGACCAGGCCCCTATGCTGTACCTTATTTCAATCGTCGTTGTTTTTCTGTGTCTGGCAGCGCTCTATGAAAGCTGGTCAATTCCCTTTGCCGTAATGCTGGTTGTTCCACTTGGCGTTGTTGGCGCCTTATCAGCGACCTGGTTGCGTGGGTTATCCAACGATGTCTACTTTCAGGTTGGTCTACTGACAACAATTGGGTTATCGGCTAAAAACGCGATTTTGATTGTAGAATTTGCCGTTGAAATTATGCAAAAACAGGGTAAAAGCGATATTGAAGCGACATTAGACGCAGCCAGAATGCGCTTAAGACCGATTCTGATGACCTCTTTGGCATTCATTCTTGGTGTGCTTCCATTAGTCATTAGCAACGGCGCGGGTTCAGGCGCACAAAACGCAGTAGGCACAGGCGTGATGGGCGGAATGATTGCCGCAACGGTCCTGGCGATATTCTTTGTTCCCGTATTTTTTATTGTTGTACATCGTTTTTTTACAAAAATAGTGATAAGAAAATAAACAATGTTAGTTAGGATTTATTTATTAAATAATACGTACTGGAGGTTTTGCAACATATCGCAAGAGTGTTTACGATAATATCGGTATCAGTGCAGACTGATCCCCTGAGAAAACATTTGGTATGCTTCCGATTTTAACTGCCCGCAAGGGCAGTTTTTTTTAATGTAATGACTCCGCTATCGGGGCCAGATAATAGTAACAACTAACTACTTAGTTTCAGGTTTTACGAAACTGATTAGCAATATATGCGCAACTAATACCACTCAGCATAAGCTCAATTCCCGTCACCATTGACACCATATAAATTGATGCCTGCGGAGTGGCAGTAATAAAACACCATGCAATAAAGAGATCCAATATACCTATAACACCCTGTAACCATACCTTTTTCTCTTTTCTGTGCTTAAAAAAGTTAGTCAGTCGGATAATTCCACCTAAACAAAATAGACATGCCAAAAAAGTTGCGATAGCAAAAACACCCATTTCAGGTGCAGTAATAAAAAAATACCCCATCAAAAAATATGCAATACTGACGACTACCCCAGAAACAACTGGCCAAAAATTATGCACCCTGTTTTTAAACATACCCACTGCTAACGCTACACCACTGCACATCAAAATCCCACCGACAATGATACTGAGCACGCCTCCAGACACATAAGGGAAAAGGATAAAAAGCACCCCACCCAAGAACATCAGGCATGCCAAGAACTTAAGAAACCGCCGCTGTTTGACCAGCACATCATCGTCAAGCTTAGATAGAATATCTCGTGTTACATTTAACATTTGCTTCTCCTGTTAGTCAGAGTACTACTGACAACATTAATTTATTCTAAATATCATCAATAAATACTACGTCATTAATAATATAGTCCGATGATTTCTTCTTAAACGCCTTACAACTATCTAATAACAAAAGAGAATATTGGACATATTAAAAACCCCATTCAATTCAAAATATGACATCCACGCTGTTCCAGGATATATATTTAATGTCGCAATCAGACTTTTCACCCATAGATATTAATTGATACACGAGGTACGTTAGATGAATAAAACATTAAGCATGATCGTTGGCTCCCTACTCATGATCCCTGCTCTGGGTCAGGCGGCAGAAAATCACAAACCCGTCAGTCAATGGACGTGTGAAGATTTTCTTGCCACAGATACCACATTCCAACCCACAGTGGTTGGCTTTGCCGAGGCGTTGAATAAAAAGGACAAACCAGAAGACGCGGTACTGGATGTTAAAGGGGTTGAAACAGTGACCCCTGCACTGGTGCAGGCATGTATGCAGGATAAAAAAGCCAATTTTAAGAAAAAAGCTGACAGTGAGTGGGACAAAATCAAAAAAGATCTGTAATTAAACCAACACCAGTAATTTTTTTATTGATATCACTGAAGCGAGAACTGTACCCCCAACAGTTCCCGCTTCAGTAAATTAATTGTACTAAAGACACTATGAGGTTATATATGAAACGCGTACTTATCACACTTACTCCCCTGTTATCCTTATTTATGCTAAACGTCCCTGTTACGCATGCGGCAGACAACAGTCCTGATAAAATGACCTGTCAGGAGTTTATCAATCTGAATCCTAAGGCCATGCTTCCAGTTGCATGGTGGATGCTCAATGAAGAAACGGTTTATAAGGGTGGTGATTCTGTTTCTCTGAATGAAACAGACCTTACCAGCATCCCGCAAGTCATTGAATATTGCAAACGCAACCCACAATCAAAATTATATTCATTCAAAGACAAGTAATTATCCATTAATAAATTAAGTAGTAATTTATCTTTCGTATGAAAAATAGCCAAGTTACATCTTTTTATAAACCTTAAGCAAGGGGCACAGGGTATATGGGAATATTACCTGTACAATTTAAAATACTGGATCCAGCGAATACAGCATTTATGCTGTTATGCACCAGTCTGGTCATGTTAATGACACCGGGACTCGCTTTTTTTTACGGGGGGTTAGTCCAGCGTAAAGGCATACTCACCATTATGTTTCAGAGTTTTGTCTCTATGAGCTGGGTAGCCATATTATGGTTTGCTGTGGGTTATTCCCTGGCCTTCGGTCCCAGCCTCAATGGCATTATTGGCAATCCGCTTCACTATGCGTTTTTACAAAATATCAATGCGAACACGCTATTCACCGGCAATGAGGCAGGGATCCCAATCCTGGTACATTTCGTCTACCAGATGATGTTCGCCATTATCACTCCGGCCCTTATTACTGGCGCTTTTGTCGGACGGGTAAAATTCAAGGCGTACCTGATTTTTATTACCCTTTGGACATTATTCGTTTACTGCCCGTTTGTGCATATGGTCTGGAGCCCGCAGGGCGTGATGGCTAAATGGGGAGTAGTTGATTTTGCCGGTGGTATTGTTGTCCACGCGACAGCAGGATTCGCTGCGCTTGCTTCCGCTTTATACGTCGGGCGTCGAGTCATTCAACCTGATGGTAGCCACAACATTCCTTATATTGCTCTGGGGGCGGGATTACTGTGGTTTGGCTGGTATGGGTTTAACGCAGGCTCTGAATTACAGGTTAACACAATTACTGTTTCTGCATTTGTCACCACCGACATTGCAGCTGCTTTTGCCGGTGCGACATGGCTACTCATTGAGAAAATGCATACCGGTAAACCAAAGTTTGTTGGCTTTCTGACAGGAGCTGTCGCAGGCCTTGCCACCATAACCCCTGCTGCGGGGTATGTTTCAATTCAATCAGCCGCATTAATTGGCATTATTGCCGGTTTTGTCTGCTACTACTGCGCACTGTTCGTTAAAAAGTATGTTGATGATGCACTGGACGTTTTTGGCGTACATGGTATGGGAGGAATTACAGGCTCAATCCTGCTTGGTGTTTTCGCATCACAGGCATGGAATAGCAAAGGACCTTCAGGTTTGCTGGAAGGTGGTGGCATTTTGCAAGTTGCAAAACAACTCGCCGCTGTGCTTATTACCAGCATATGGTCTTTTATCTTTACCCTTCTAATCTTGTGGATAATTAACAAATTCACCCCAGTGCGAATTTCGACCAATGACGCCCGCCAATCTCCTGATTATTCAGCGTTTGGCGAAGATGCCTATACCCTTTCAGGTAAGGAGTAATTTATGAAACTTAGCCCCAGAGAAATAGAGAAAATCATGATTTACTCACTTGCCAACGTGGCGCAAAGTCGGAAAGAAAAAGGAATTAAGTTAAATTATCCGGAAGCCGTTTCTATTATTGCGTCAACTGCCATGGAAAGTGCCAGAGAAGGAAATGATCTGGAAACCGTCATGAATAAATCAAGAGATGTTTTGACTAAAGACGACGTTATGGAAGGCGTCGCTGACCTTATCCCACAAATACAGGTTGAGGCTATTTTTACCGATGGCAGCAGACTGGTAACCGTGCACGACCCTATTCGTTAAGAGCGGGAGAAATAGACTATGTCGCAGAACAAAGAAGCAGAAAATGTACCCTATGGTGGCTACGTTCTGGGAGCCTCCCCTATTTCATTTAATACCGAGAAACCTGTAACCAAAGTACGTGTCAAGAATACAGGGGATCGACCGGTCCAGGTAGGATCACATTTTCATTTCTTTGAAGTTAATAAAGAACTGGAGTTTGATCGCGAAAGCGCACTGGGTAAACGCTTAAATATTACCGCCACAACAGCCATTCGCTTTGAACCCGGTGATGAGATAGAAATAGAACTTATCCCCTATAGCGGTAATAACGATATTTTTGGTTTTAATAACCTTGTCGACATGACCGGTGAACAGCTCGCTGAAGTGATCAACGATCCCACGAAGTTAAACTCACTCATTGATAACGCCCGGCAAGCCGGTTTCAAAATGCCTACTAATCCTAGCTGAGGACCTATTATGCCAACAATATCCAGAAAGGAATATGCCAGCCTGTTTGGTCCCACGTTCGGTGATAAAATTCGTTTAGGTGAAACTGATTTATATATTGAAATCGAACAAGATCTACGTGGTTATGGTGACGAATCGGTTTATGGCGGCGGAAAATCATTACGCGATGGTATGGGTGCTAATAATCAGTGTTCCCGCGACCAGGGCGTTCTCGATCTAGTTATTACCAATGTCACGATAGTTGATGCCAAACTAGGGGTTATTAAAGCAGATGTTGGTATTAAGGATGGATTGATATCGGGCATTGGTAAAAGCGGCAACCCAGCAATTATGTCTGGCGTCACGCCAGGGATGACGGTCGGGCTTAGTACCGACGCTATTTCTGGTGAGCACTTGATTCTGACTGCGGCAGGTATTGACTCTCATATTCATCTGATCTCCCCTCAGCAAGCATATGCCGCATTGTCTAACGGTATCACCACCTTCTTCGGTGGAGGAATTGGGCCAACTGATGGTACAAATGGTACCACTGTGACCGCTGGACCAAAGAATATGCGTGCCATGCTACGTGCATGGGAAGGTATTCCAGTCAACATTGGCCTACTGGGCAAAGGCAATGCCTACAGTAAAGCTCCCCTGCAGGAGCAAATTATTGCCGGTGCCGTTGGGCTGAAAGTGCATGAGGACTGGGGTGCCACACCAAACTCGCTCCGCCACGCACTTCGCACCGCCGATGATATGGATATTCAGGTCTCCGTACATACTGACAGCCTCAATGAAGCTGGATATGTTGAAAATACGATTGCGGCCTTTGAAGGACGGACAATTCACACCTTTCATACAGAAGGCGCTGGCGGTGGTCATGCTCCGGATATTATTAAGGTCGCCAGCCAACCAAACGTTCTGCCAAGTTCGACCAATCCAACGTTACCTTTTGGTATTAACAGCCAGGCAGAACTGTTCGATATGATTGTGGTGTGCCACAACCTGAATCCTAACGTTGCTGCCGATGTTTCATTTGCAGAAAGCCGCGTTCGTCCTGAAACGATTGCAGCAGAAAACATTCTGCATGATATGGGTGTTATATCCATGTTCTCCAGCGATTCTCAGGCAATGGGTCGCGTAGGAGAAAACTGGCTGCGTCTGGTGCAAACTGCGCATGCGATGAAAGTCGCTCGCGGGAAATTACCGGAAGACAATCCGAATAACGACAATTTCCGTGTTCTTCGATACGTTGCCAAAATTACGATCAACCCTGCCATTACACAAGGTGTTAGCCATATTCTTGGTTCTGTTGAAGTGGGTAAGATGGCTGACCTTGTACTCTGGGAACCTCAATTTTTTGGGGCCAAGCCGAAACTTATTATTAAAGGGGGGATGATTAACTGGTCATTAATGGGTGATCCTAACGCTTCTCTGCCAACTCCTCAGCCCGTCTTCTATCGCCCTATGTTTGGTGCTATGGGAAAAACGTTGCAGGATACCTGCATTACCTTCGTATCACAGGCTGCCCTTGAGGATGGTGTTAAAGAAAAAGCCGGGCTTGAGAGACAGGTGGTTGCAGTTAATAACTGTCGTAGCATTAGCAAACATGACCTTATCAGAAACAATGCAACCCCACACATTGATGTGAACCCAGAAACATTTGCCGTAAAGGTTGATGGTGTGCATGCAACCTGCCAGCCCATTCAAACTGCTGTTATGAATCAAAAATATTTCTTTGGTTAAAAGGAAAGCTGTTATGTATTTAATCGAAAAAACCCTCGGAAATATAAATTCCCGTGGCGAGCTTGATCTCTCCGCTGAAGGAATTAAACACGATGTACTGGTTCTTGAACAATGGGAAGCACAGAAAAGCCGTTGCCGGAAAAAAAGTCAATTCGGCTACGATATCGGTTTATCGCTGGACCGTCATATCCGCCTAAATGATGGTGATATTCTTTTATATGATAAAGCCAAGCGATATTTACTTACGGTAAAAATACAGCTACGGCGCGTAATGGTTGTCGATCTTGGATTATTTGGCGTAGAAAAAATCACTGACCTTCTCACCCGAGCGTTTGAACTAGGTCACGCTTTAGGAAATCAGCACTGGAAAGCCGTCATAAAAGGATACTGTGTTTTTATTCCTATTGTTGTAGCCGACAAAATGTTGGCTTCAGTCATGAAATCTCATGGTTACATTGAAGGGCAATACTATTTTACGGAAGGTGAAAAAGTCATCCCGCTCTTAACACCGTCTGAATCCCGACTTCTTTTTGGTGGCACAGAAGAAGCGCATACGCATGTACACATTGACCACTAACGTAATAAGGTTGGCAATCATGTCAGAGAGCTCACATAGGTTACTTAATATCGCTCGGATACTACAATTTGGCGATTCAGTCCTTCCTGTCGGGGCATTTACTTTTTCCTGTGGAGTTGAATCTGCCATATCTTGCGGCATTGTCTACAATCGGCAAACCCTGAAGCAGTATGTCTGTACCGCCCTATTGCAGGCCGCAAAGTGCGATGCTGTCGCGCAAATACAAACCATGCGCGCCTGCCGCAGTAACAGGTTAAATGAGCTTATCTCAATTGATAATGATTTGATCAGTAGAAAATTATCTCCAGAACCCAGACTGATGACCCAAAGAATGGGAAAAAAATTAACTGAACTTTCAGCCGCTATTTACCCTGATCCGGTATTTAACTGGTGGCTCGAGCAAATTCGCCAGGGAACGGTTGTTGGCACCTACCCTGTTTCCCATGGGCTACTCATGAGCCATTTAGATCTTGATGAAGATGCGATGCTGGCCATGCATTTTTATGGCGTAGCAATGACCATTCTCAGTGCCGCGCAAAGACTGATGCGGATCACACATCTGGATAGCCAAAAAATTCTGGCCGAAGTCACGTCACTTTTTTCTGATTACGCTGAAATGGCGCTCAACACCCGACCGGAAGAAATGTCTTCTTTTTCACCGATGATCGACATTCTGGCAGCTGTTCATGTCGATGCCCATGTACGTTTGTTTATGAATTAACTGAGGTTAGAAATGAAAAAAATTACTCGAATTGGCATTGGTGGTCCCGTGGGTTCAGGAAAAACGGCCATTATTGAAGTTATTACTCCCGTTCTTATTCGTCGCGGATATAAACCTCTGATTGTGACTAATGATGTGGTCACTACGGAGGATGCAAAGCAGGTCAAAAGAACACTGAAAGGAATATTAGAAGAAGAAAAAATCATTGGCGTTGAAACAGGGGCATGTCCACACACAGCAGTGCGCGAAGTTCCCAGTATGAATATTGCGGCCGTGGAAGAAATGGAAGATAAATTCCCGGATAGCGATTTAATCATGATTGAAAGCGGTGGAGATAACCTTACCCTCACTTTCAGTCCTGCATTAGCTGACTTTTATATCTATGTTATTGACGTCGCTGAAGGTGAAAAGATTCCACGTAAAAATGGTCCAGGCCTGGTACAGGCCGATATATTAATCATCAATAAAATTGATTTAGCGCCCTATGTAGGTGCCAGTCTGGAGGTAATGGAAGCGGATACCCGTTACGTCAGAAATAATCGTCCTTATATTTTAACTAACTGTAAAACAGGTGAAGGCATTGAACAACTGGTGGATATGATTGAGCGCGATTTTTTATTTGGTCACACTATTGAAGGAAAACAAGATGACTCATCCACAGAATATAAATGACGAGGTAGAGAAGACCCGGAAACGTTGGGACAAGCAAATCCCAAAAGAGTATCGTCAGGAGCCGGAGCAAATGCCCAGTGGGGCAATCGGTAAAGATGGTTTTTTGTACCTGGGTTTCACGCGTTCCGGGAGAAAAAGCATTCTTCATCGTATGGAAAAGCGCACACCATTATTTGCGCAAAAGGCATTGTATCATGACGAGGCACTGCCTGATCTTCCCTGCGTGACCGTGATATCGACTTCAGGCTGTGTTCTGCAGGGAGATCGCATGGTGTTATCCATTAATGTGGGTGAAAATGCTTTCGCCAGCGTCAACACACAATCAGCAACCAAAGTACATTCGATGGATAAAAACTATGGCGCGCAGATTCAATTTATCCAACTTAACGAGAATTCCTATCTGGAATACCTACCCGATCCTTTAATCCTGCATCGCAATGCAAGATTTGTTAACGATACCGTTATTGATTATAAAATAAACGCAACACTTATTTATTCAGAAGTTATTATACCGGGACGTCGTTATCATCATGAAAACGAGCTTAATGGCTTTGATTATTATTCCTCAACTGTATCTGCAAAAGATGAGTCGGGGAATATCCTTTTCAAGGAACAAATTGTGCTAAGCCCCAAGGAGCATCCCATGACAGAAATTGGGGTTATTGGAAGTTTTCAAATTATCGGCACTATTTTTATATTAACCCCAGTAGAAAATATTGCATCCATTCTGTCGACCTTCAAAGCTCATTACGGCAAAGATTGTTGCTATGGGATGTCAACACTCCCTGCGGAATCGGGTCTTATATTCAAGATATTAGCTAATGACAGTAGTATTATAAAAAAACATATTCGTACCGTGTGGGCCACGACCAGAAAAGTCGTTCTGAATGCAGAATTACCGGCCCCCTTTATCTGGAAAAAATAATCATCGCCCCTACTTTACCCTGGTAAATAATGATGACAACACATCCAATCCCAGTATTATGGAAGAATAATATTGATAAGCACTACATTCTCAAAATCATTGATATATCACTACGTGGTTGTGCCCAGGTAATGTTTCAAAACAACCCCTTCACAGGGGTATTGTTTTTTATTGCTATATTTATCGCTGCTTATAGCAATAATAATCCTTTGGCTGCATGGGGATGCGTAATTGGAACTGTCCTTGCTTCAATAACAGGAGCCATAACTCATGATGTAAAAGGTTGGCGGGACGGCCTCTATAGCTATAATGGCTGTCTGGTAGGCATTGCTATTCCGGTATTTATCACTGCAACGCCGTTAATGTGGTTCTGCCTGATCGTTGGTAGTGTCGTGTCAGTTATTGCTACGGTGTGTATTGCCGATATATTAAAAACGTGGAAAGTAGCTGCATTAACAGCGCCGTTTGTGCTAACAACATGGGTAATTCTACTGGCCAGCTACGCCTTTCATGAAATCTATGGTTCGGGTTTGCCCTTACCAGAGCTGCCCCAACATTATATCCCGACAACTCCAAGCAGTTACTCGTTTAGCTTTTTTATTGACGGCACCCTGCATGGGATATCACAGGTATTTTTGTTTCCTGGGATCCTTGCAAGTTTATTCTTCATTGCAGGTCTGGCCGTAGAATCTGTTGTATGCGCCTGCTATGCCGTCGTCGGCTCTCTAATCGCGACACTGCTTGCTTATTATCTGGGTGCTAATGCTCATGACATTTCTTCAGGGTTGTATGCCTTTAGTGCCGTTCTGACATCAGTTGCCTTGGGCACCGTATTTAATCAACCTGGTTGGCGAGTATTTATTTATACTATCTCAGGGATCATTTTTACAGTTTTTATTCAGGCCGCCATGAATGTGCTTTTAATGCCTTTTGGTATACCAACATTAACCATGCCATTTGTTATTTCATCATGGTTATTCCTGGTACCAAATAAAGAATTTATGCCCGAGCATCGTCATTCCTGAATCAATGAGAGAATCATCATGACTGAAGAATTTCTTTTCCGACTTATATTAGCCAGTCTGCTCGGTGGCGTAATTGGTCTGGAGCGTCAAATTCGCGCTAAAGAAGCAGGTGTACGCACACATATCTTGATTGGTATTGGTAGTGCTATGTTCATGATAGTTTCTAAATACGGTTTCTATGATGTTATTGAACATACCCATATAGGATTAGATCCCAGCAGAATCGCAGCTCAGGTTGTCACTGGCGTGGGATTTCTCGGTGCAGGAAATATTCTGGTACAAAAACAAACCATCAAAGGATTAACAACAGCCGCAGATGTGTGGGTCACCGCGGCAATAGGCCTGGTTATCGGCAGTGGAATGTATGAAGTTGGCATCATAGGTACGATTATGGCGCTCATCGTGCTGGAGTTGTTCCGTCAGCTTACCTACCGCTTTTTAAATCGCCATCTGCATCTACGTATGCGAATTGCAGCCGGGACTACGCAGGTTGTTCTGGCCTGGATTACTGAACAGGGATATCGCATCCAATTGCGTTCACTGGCTAATGATACGTCCGATTGTCATGTTCTCACGGCAAACGTTGAGTATACGGACGCAACCTCAGTGAATCAGATACTTTCTTCACTTAAAGAAAACCCTGCAATTAAAGAGGTTTCTGTGGCATAACACTATTCACATGTTAATTATATTATGTGCGATAGTTACTTTATTTATCATTGGTTGTTTTTACATTTAAAATAGGATTTAACTATTATATTAGGAGATATATGCTTTGAAAGCTGTGTTATACAATACGTGCTTACCCTGCACTTTAACAACTTAATCCTGGTCTTTAAAAATGACCTACGATGTTTTTTCACAATAGATAACTTGAAATCTTATGCCGTACTAAATCACTCATTTTTCTGAGTTTAAGCAGTAACATTATATTATACTTATGGCAATGATAGGTCTTCAATGTGATATGCATTTGCTCAGCAATTGAAGAACATGATCTTTGCTGCAGAATATAGGTAAGAATCTGGTGCTGTCGTCGAGAAAGCGATAATTCCGGAGTAATAGCATAATTTTCATTGCAATTTAGCAAAGAAATGAAGCTACTCAGCGAAACGTTTCGATTCACAAAGAAAACGGGGGTATCACCGAAGCAACGTTTGATTCTAAACGGTGAGAGTATATAAATTTTTGAGGGCTTAATTTTCTCCAATTGATACGCTAAACGAGTATGGAAAATATTGTTATTCAATGTATCAATGATCACTTTCGCATTGTGATTTTCTACAGCACATAGCTCATGTACGTGCTGAACATGAACGATCACATCATTCTTAAAAAGATGATAAATAGCCTGTAACAACATAATATCTTTAGTAAATATCAGAAACACTATCCTCTCCTGTAATGCGCATCTTAGTTAACAAATCTTATAATCACCAATAGCAACTATCTATACACCATCGTTTCAAAATCAGTCTATTAATGACAATATTGGGGAAAATATGAATACTGCAGGCTGGCTACTAAAGGGAGGAGAAGCGAAAACATCCGTCTTCCACCTCGGTAGGTATTGTAGCGAATGGAAAGCATCAACATACTCCTATGGTGAACCGAGTTTTCATATCGTCCTGAGTGGGGAGTGCTGGCTGGATTTGTTTAACCAAAAGCCACGTATTAAGCTGGAAAAGGGAGATATCCTCTTCTTTTTTAATAACTTCCCTTTTTTTCTGGCCTCATCTCCTGATATAAACCTTGATGATTTACCCCGCAAACAGATGAGTAAAATTGAAGACTCATCTTCAGAATCCACCGATCTACTTTGTGGTTTCATTCAACCCAGAACCATCGCCAGCCAATTGCTATTTGCCTTACTTCCGGACATTTTTGTGATCAAACAAAAAGACGACGTCAGCAATAAAATACACTCTCTCTTTGAGTTACTACTGACTGAAGTAAACGCATCTGCCGATGAAAACAATTGCATTATTGCACACCTGACCGATGCTATATTGCATTATGTCATTAGCGAATCTTCTTCCTTATATGATATTGACGTAAATCTCTTGAATGCCGCAAATGATGAAGCCTTAGCCAAATTAATCATTGCGATAATAGACAACCCACAATATTCATGGTCACTGGATGATATGGCTCGCTTCACCTATATGTCGCGCTCGACATTTATTCGCCGTATATTGAAAGCGACAAGCTACACACCGAATCTGGTATTAAGTAAATTAAGGATTTATGTCTCATTAAACCTGCTTAGAAGAGGTATAAAAAATGAGGATATTTACAGCAGAGTCGGATATGAATCATTATCTGGATTCTATCAGGCATTTAAGCGCGTTATGGGTACCGCGCCTGGAGACCATCTCTCATCTTGCAAATAAACTACTCATGGGGTAAATCCCTGGTCTATCTGGAGAACGCTTCCACATTCTGGCATCCCGCCGAACGTTAAGGTTATAATCCTTACAACAATTTTTTGGATTAGAAGCGACAATGACAAAACTTACCCTACAAGAACAGATGCTTAAAGCGGGTCTGGTCAGCAGCAAAAAAATGGCGAAAGTGCAGAGAACAGCGAAAAAATCGCGCGTTCAGGCTCGTGAAGCCAGAGAAGCGGTTGAAGAGAATAAAAAAGCGCAGATCGAGCGTGATAAGCAACTCAGCGAACAACAGAAGCAGGCCACGTTGTCTAAAGAGTATAAAGCGCAGATCAAGCAACTAATTGAAATGAATAAAATCACCATTACCCGTGGCGATATTGGTTACAACTTTACTGACAATAATCTGATCAAAAAAGTCTATGTTGATAAGGTGACTCAGTCTCAGTTGATCAAGGGCCGTCTGGCTATTGCCCGTCTGACGGCTGAAAGTGGTAGCGAGAGCGAATACGCCATCATTCCGGCAGTCGTCGCCGACAAGATTGCCCAGCGCGATGCAAGCTATATCGTGCTTAATTGCGAACTGAGCCAGGAAGCTAAGGATGAAGACGATCCGTATGCTGATTTTGTCATTCCTGATGATCTGATGTGGTAAGCAAAACCCCTCAATAATCACCCGGAATTTCGTCACATATTTCGGTGAACGCTCACGCCGCCACCGAAATACTGTCAACGTCTCTTCATCCCCACATTCCGCCTGCTAAAACTTATAGTGTTCTTTGCTCAGTCCGTATTTTCTCATGCGTAAATAGAGTTTTTTACGCGGGATTTGTAGATACTCCGCGACTTCATTAATACGCCCCTGATGGATATTTAGCGCTTCAGTAATGATCTGCCGCTCGTACTCGTCGACCCGACGATCGAGCGGTGTCGGTTGAGGCAAATGCAGTTGCGGATTCGCGGTTTCAGCCAGTGGCAATAGCCCAACGGCAAAAAGCTCGGCGGCATTGGCCAGTTCCCGAACATTGCTTAACCACACGCGACGCCGCATACCTTTTAGTAATTCCCCGTCAATCTCAGGCACAGGATGGTTCAGACGCAGACAGGCTTTCTGCAGATAATGGCGAAACAGCGGTTCAACATCATCCGGGCGCTGAGACAACGGCTGGCAACCAATTTGCGTCATCGCAAAACAGTAATAGAGTTCGGCCACAATCTGGTTGGTTGCCGCCAGTTCCACCAACGAAGTGGCGCCAATGCCAATTAGGCGAAACGGACGTCGCTCCTGGCTTTGCAAATGCACCAGATGGTGCTGCTGTTCACGCGTCAGGCACTCAATATGGCTCAGAACCAGCGTTCCCCCTTGCGCCTGGGCAATAAGGTCATTGAGTTGTTCCGAGTTCCCGGGCGTCAGTTCACCGCGAATAAACGCTCCTTCAGCGCTGCGCCCAAGTTGATGTAAATAACGGGCCCCGGTCATACGCCCGGTTCCCGGCTCGCCATAAAACCAGACGGCAATATCCGTTTCCGCCAGTTGCCGTAAACGCTGGCGATACTGATTAACCCAGTCACTGTAACCGACCAGTTCGACTTGTAGCTTTTGCTGGCAATAGTGACGACGTGCAATCACAGATTTTCTCTGACGCAACGCATCCTCTACCAACACCAGCAGTTTGCCAGGATCAACCGGTTTTTGCAGAAAGTCCCACGCCCCTTTCTTCACCGCGTCCACCGCCATCGGAACATCGCCATGCCCGGTGATCAACAGGATCGGAAGCTGATTGTCATCCTGATGAAACAACGTCATCAGGTCGATTCCATTACAGCCAGGCATACACACATCGCTCAGGACAATCCCTGGCCAGTCGGCCTGCAACCAATTTCGGGCATCAAAAGGGTTACTGCATGCGAATACATGATATCCCTCCTGTTCAAGCAACAGGGTGTAAGCGTCGAGAACATCGGCATCATCATCAATAAGCAGAACAGAATATTCATCACTCAACATCGTTTACATCCGTCAGATTAAATTGCAGAACGACGCAGGCATTGCGCCCCGGGGTCGACGCCAGGCGCAGTTCGCCGTTCATTTGCATCATTAACGATACACAAATCGATAAGCCAATACCGAGGCCAACATCCTTACTGGTGGTAAACGGTTTTAACAGTGATGGTAATAATGCCCCAGGCCAGCCGGGGCCATTATCGCTGATAAAGACGCACAACCGGCTGCCTTCGGCCTGCCAGTGAACATCTATTTTCGCCGCAACCGGACAGGCATCCAGCGCATTTGCCAGGACGTTTACCAGCACCTGCTGAATACGCACTTCATCACCAGCCACCCACACGCTCCGGTCTGGGAGCGTCAACGTACCCTGCTGTGGCTTATGCCGCATGGACAACAGTTCCCAGGCAGCGTTGAACGTTTGTCGGAGATCGACCGGATGCAGAGGTGTGCCTGGCTCGGCCCGGCGCGCAAACTGACGCAGCGAACGGATAATGGCATCAATGCGAGTAATCAGTCCCTCCGCTTTGGTTAATGTGCTTCTGGCCTGAGCGGATTGCCCCTGTTCAATTGCCCTCCCCGCCGTAAACAGGTACATCGACAGCGCATTCAGCGGTTGATTAATCTCGTGCGCCAGCGTGGTCATAGTCTGGCCGACCACCGCCAGTTTTGCGGTTTGGATCAGCTCATCCTGCGTTGCGCGAAGATCGGATTCAATCTCTTTGCGCTCGGTCACTTCCTGCTCCAGCTGATTTTTTTGCGCGCTCAACTGGCCCAGAGTATGGCGCAGCAAGCCTGCGATACGCCCCAGTTCATCGCGTCCATATACCGGGATAGTGGCATCCGTTCTGCCAAGACCAATTTGCACCACGGCCTGGTTGAGCGCAGTAAAACGTTTCACCAGACGCGAACGAATGAAAAAGTGATTAAGCCCCCAGGCGAGAAGTAGCGCCAGCAGCGTCGCCAGCAGGATAAGTCCACCGCTGACACGAACAATTTGTTCCAGCCGTTGGTTAAACGTCTGCATTTGCTGATGGCTGCTCCCCAGTTGCGCTTCAAGCAGTGTTCGAAAGCGCCCAAGTGTGGCCTCTCTGGCATGGCTGGCATCAACGAGCGCTTTTTGCGCTGCGACATAATCTCGCATGGTATCGGGCATTTTATTTTTCATCATCCCGATTTCCAGCAGCTCATCGATAGTTTGTCGCAGGGTGATAGTGCTGGGCCAGTCATCAAGGGTACGGATATTTTCATCCGCCGTTTTCTTCAGATTTTCCAGGTAGCGGATGTGATTCTCCACCAGCATTCCGTCGTCGCTACCCGATTTCAGTTCATTAAGCCTGTCGCGTAAATCATCAACGATCTGGTTTTCAATTCTTGCCAGGGTGTAAACCTGCTGCTGCTCGTTTTGCACCTCTCGGGCACGTTTGAGATACAGCGCCGCATCACCATTTTTGGCCTCGATTTGATCCAGCAACGTCCCCTGCTGCCAGGTAAAATCCTGCACCAGTGAATTCAGCTCAGTAGTAAAATCATCATGTAGCCAATCAATGCGCGCGGAAAGTTCGCTCACTTTTTCGCGTACAAGGAACATGTTGTAGAGCACCCGATCCAGTTCCGCCATCAGCGCCCGGCTGTCTTGCAAAATCACCGCCAGTTGCTGCTGTTCTGCTGGTTGCAATCCCCTGCTCAGCACTTCGATTTTATCCAGATGCGAGATTATCTGATTGCGCAGTTGCAGCCTTACCGTCGTATTGGGAGCCAGCAGGAATTCATTAAGCTGGTCCACAACCAGGTTGAGATTCCCTTCAATCAAAAAAGCGGAATGCACGCGCGGGAAGTAATCATCAAGCGAATAGCGTATCTGCGAGCTCTGCTCATGCCAGGAGTACAAACTGACGCAGCTTACGCTCAACGTCAGTAATGCACCCGTCAGAAAGGCTCCTCGCAGACTGCTGCTGATGCTGAGCTGACGCAGACGGTGCAGTATCGATCCACCTTTCATTTTAATTCTTCCAGTTTTGATATCGCCTGACGCTGATTTTTAAGAAACCAGAGCTGCCACTCCATCATCTGCTGTTCGGCAACGCTTTTATTATCAAACTGCGCAAGCCAGGCTTCATCTTCACTACTTTTGGCATCTATCGGAACGCTGGTCAGTAAGGCTCTGATTTCGGGTAGCGGGCGTTTCAGGCGAGCTTCCGCACTGTATAGCGCCCGCCATGCATCCTTTAGTTGCGCAAGACGAAAACTGATGGCGGTATCAAACATCCGCTGCACCAACTGTTGCCGCTTAAGGATCAGCCGATAATTAAGCGCAGGCTGGTTCATTAAAATAGCCTGCTGAGAAGCGCGGGGATTATCAGATGCGAGCTGCGTTACCGGATATTTCCCCGTATTCGCATCCGCAAGGATCCGCTGTCCCTCCGGGCTTAACAAATAGCGGATAAAACGACGCGCTTCATTGGGGTGCTGGCTGTTATTGAGAACAGCAACATAGGTTGGCGATACCGCCGAGCGTGGAAAATAGGTAAATGCCAGGTGAGGATCGTTAAGCAGCAAGTTGGCATAATTATCAATGACCGGCCCCGCAACGCCAAGGCCGCTCTTAATTTTGTCGGCTACGCCAAAACTGCGTGATGAAATCGTCACCAAATTTCCAGCACTCGCCAGTAATGTCGCCCAGCCCTCTTCCCACCCTTTTTGCTGTAGCAACGACTCAACCATCAGATGGTTGGTATCGGAACGCGATGGGCTACTCATTAACAAAGCGTTCTGATATTTAGGATGCGTTAAATCCCCCCAGTCAGCAGGAGGCGACAAATGACGCGCCGCCAGCGCAGAACGGTTAATCAACAGGCCAAAACCAGATATCGCAACAGCCACGGAGGTAGAACGAATCGAGTCCGGCACCAGCCGCTGGCTTTCCGGCAGCACATTATCGAAGGGCGCCAGCTTCTGATGCTCCTGAAGATGCTGCAACAGCATGGGCGACGAGGTCAAAATCAAATCGACGTTCTCCGCATTGGCAGTATCAAGCAGTTGTTCCAGTGAACTGCTGGTCCGGTTTAATGTGCGAATCATCACCGACCCCGGTTCCGTCTGCCAACGCTGAATAATCCAGGCCGTTGCCCCCGGTGAAAAGGTTGTTGCCATTACCAGCTCTTTACCCTGCGCCAGACAACTCACCGACAGCGACATAAAACAGAGCGAGATCGCCCAACAACGGCCCCGGTCCAAAAGTCTGTTTGTGATCCCGTTCATAAATACCAACATGTGCAAAAAATAATATTGAGACAAAACTTACCCGTTTATCACTGCCAGAGTGAAGAATAAGGTTATTCGTAGAATAACCAAACGGAAAGTGACGGCATCGGTAAAGAATACCCGAAAATGCAGCCTGAATTTGTTAATATCCGCACACGCCGATGATAAAAACGTCCGTAAAAGAATAGAATTGAAAATCCATTATTTAAAAAGAGTCAAAATCAGCCACGCAATCCACAAATTGTGTCAATAGTGACTCATTTCATCAACTTGAGTTTCTCTGCCGTCTATTTCACTCTTCACTGCGAAAAATCCTGATATTCACATCAATATAAATTTAGGTGATGATATGTTATCAATATTTAAAGCAGGGCCAGCGGCAAATAAAGTCCCGGCGGAGAAAGTCCAGGAAACGTATGGCCGATACCGCATTCAGGCATTACTCAGCGTATTTCTTGGCTATCTTGCGTACTATATTGTGCGCAATAACTTCACGCTCTCAACACCATACCTGAAGGAACATCTGGATCTCAGTGCCACACAAATTGGTCTACTCAGCAGCTGCATGCTTATTGCTTATGGGATCAGTAAAGGCATTATGAGCAGCCTGGCAGACAAGGCCAGCCCTAAGGTCTTTATGGCATGCGGCCTGATTCTGTGCGCCATTGTAAACGTCGGGTTAGGATTCAGTACCGGATTCTGGATTTTTGCCGCTCTGGTCGTTTTCAATGGTTTGTTCCAGGGTATGGGCGTTGGCCCTTCATTTATTACCATTGCCAACTGGTTTCCGCGTAAAGAACGTGGACGCGTTGGCGCATTCTGGAATATCTCTCACAATGTTGGCGGTGGTATTGTTGCCCCGATCGTGGGTGCCGCCTTTGCCATTTTGGGGAGCGAGCACTGGCAAAGTGCCAGCTATATTGTTCCGGCCGGTGTGGCCATCCTGTTCGCTTTTATTGTGCTAATGCTGGGGAAAGGTTCACCACGCCAGGAAGGCTTACCGGCTCTGGAACAAATGATGCCGGAAGAAAAAGTCGTATTAAATTCCCGACACACTGTCCAGGCGCCAGAAAATATGAGTGCCTTCCAGATCTTCTGCACCTATGTGCTGCGTAATAAGAATGCCTGGTATGTTTCACTGGTAGATGTCTTCGTCTATATGGTGCGTTTTGGCATGATTAGCTGGTTGCCTATTTATCTGTTAACCGAAAAACATTTCTCGAAAGAGCAAATGAGCATCGCTTTTCTGTTTTTTGAATGGGCAGCAATCCCTTCCACATTACTGGCGGGTTGGCTTACCGATAAACTGTTTAAAGGCCGTCGCATGCCGCTGGCCATGATTTGTATGGCGCTGATTTTCGTCTGTTTGATCGGCTACTGGAAAAGTGAATCCCTGCTGATGGTCACTATTTTTGCCGCCATTGTGGGTTGCCTGATCTATGTTCCACAGTTCCTCGCTTCTGTTCAGACGATGGAAATCGTCCCCAGCTTCGCAGTGGGGTCAGCGGTAGGTTTACGCGGATTTATGAGCTACATTTTTGGCGCGTCGCTGGGAACCAGCCTGTTTGGCGTAATGGTCGACAAAATGGGATGGCATGGCGGATTCTATCTGTTGATGGGTGGGATTGTCTGCTGCATCCTGTTTTGCTACCTCTCTCATCGTGGCGCGCTGGAGCTCGAACAGCAGCGAAAAAATGCTCAGCAAGAGGAAGCCTCACTCCAGTTGGCGGATGCCCGGTAATTCATTTCGCTCTCACAAAAAAGTGCCAGCGATGCTGGCACTTCAATAACTCAGATAAATAAAAAAGCTCAACGTGATAATTTATTGCTAAACGTAACATTCCAAATTATTGCTTACCGTAACCCACCATAAAGCGAATAATCAAACCGCAAGCAGGAGCAAGAAACAGGAATAACCCGGTTACCATTTCGTTACCATTGGTCAATCGCATAGTAAAAAAGTAAATTAATGCCGTAAGGATGGCCATGCCGAGAAAAGCGCTGATTGACGCCGCAGCGCCCATAACCTGCCAGATATAGCAACTGACGCACAAAATGCTCAGAGCGAGAAAGATCCAGAAATAGAGCATAGCGATACCTCCTGTTTGCCGTAAACTTAACGTAAGTCCTTACACTCCCTTAACTTTATATTCTAAGACAATTCCTATCCTCGTGCAATTTCAGCAACATCTTAGTTACAAAAATCCTTCACCTGCATACTATTACTCTCTCGGGCAGACATTTATTTAATCTGCATAAAAACAACGGATTATATATAGGTTAATTTTTGTTCTTAATCGCCTTAAAAACATTTACGAATCTTGAGTAATTATTTCTGGCTGACATTAATTTTCGGGTGTACATTGTGCGTCCGATCATTCATGCCCCCTCGTGGTTTTGTCCTGACTCAGTTTTACACTCTTTACAGGAACCAATGTCGTTCATGGCGGCCTAACGATCAGTACAGAGAGTAAAGCGAAAGACAAAGAATCTTCGCGATACATCTATTTCGTATCAACAACAGGTGCTTATGTTCCCCCAATGTAAATTTTCACGCGCGTTTTTGCATCCGCGCTACTGGCTCACGTGGTTTGGTGTTGGAGTGCTCTGGTTACTGGTACAGCTTCCCTATCCCGTATTGTGTTTTCTTGGTACCCGTACAGGAACGCTGGCTCGTCCATTTTTAAAACGCCGTGAATCTATTGCACGTAAAAATCTCGAACTCTGTTTCCCAAATTTGTCGCAGGAAGAAAGAGACAAACTGGTCGATGAGAATTTCCGTTCACTCGGCATGGGGCTACTTGAAACAGGTATGGCCTGGTTCTGGCCGGACAGTCGGGTGCGTAAATGGTTTGATGTAGAAGGACTGGACAACCTGAAACGCGCCCAGTTGCAAAATCGTGGCGTGATGGTTGTAGGCGTACACTTTATGTCGCTCGAGTTGGGTGGCCGCGTAATGGGGCTTTGTCAGCCAATGATGGCGACCTATCGCCCGCACAACAATAAGTTGATGGAGTGGATCCAAACCCGCGGTCGTATGCGCTCCAACAAGGCGATGATCGGCAGAAATAATCTGCGTGGTATTGTCGGTGCTCTGAAAAAAGGAGAAGCCGTATGGTTTGCCCCCGATCAGGACTACGGTCGTAAAGGAAGCTCATTTGCCCCCTTCTTTGCCGTCAAAGATGTGGCAACCACCAACGGTACCTACGTGCTGTCGCGTTTGTCGGGTGCAGCGATGCTGACCGTAACCATGGTGAGAAAAGCAGATAACTCAGGTTATCGCCTGTTCATCACGCCTGAAATGGAAGGTTACCCGGCTGATGAGTGCCAGGCAGCGGCCTATATGAATAAAATTATCGAAAAAGAGATCATGCGCGCCCCCGAGCAGTATCTCTGGATCCACCGTCGCTTCAAAACGCGCCCGATGGGTGAAGCCTCGTTATATATCTGAAAAGAAAGGCCGCAAGGCCTTTCTTTTTTTCTACGGCTGAATTACTTCACGCCCCATTTATTGTGGAGTTCAGTCATTCGTTCGCTATAGCTTCGGGCAATGCAGGCTGGCTCATCATCCTTCTCCTTCCAGCACTCGTTGCGTCCTTTGATCCAACCGCGCTGCTCTGCTTTTAACATCGGATCATTCTTCGATTTAGCCAGTGCCTGTTTAAAAATTTCGTTCAATTTCAGATCCATTGCAGAGAGCGATGGGCTCTGGCAAATAATATCTTCCGCACTTCCCTTTTGAACAGCTGAGCAGGAGTAAGACGGACCAGCGTTGGTCGATTTTTTCGCTGGAGAGTAATCAATATTATCCTCCGGCAGGCAAACCCCGTGCTTACGATTAGGTCCAGTCCAGGATACGTCCGGATTTCCGTCATCTTTGCGGGAGATAGAAACGGTATTTTTACCACTTGTCGCCTCCCAATAGTTTTCATTGAAAGCCTTCACCGTCGCCTTCGCGCCATCGATCCAGACATTGCCTTTACCATCACTATTCACACCACCAATACTTGCGCAGCTGAAATTGAACGCCAGCGGCGAGGCCGCCATCGACGTCAACGGCGTAAGAGCGAGTGCTAACATCATTAACCTGGTCATTTTTAACCTTTTCATTATTAAATTCCGCGAAAAATTAACCGCATTAACATCATGGCGATATGAGAACTATCCGAGTAAACATTCCGTCGCTCAATAGCAATTTATTACCGAGAGAAATTAAACTGTCGCCGAATCACGACACTTGTAAGTTATTAAAATTAAATAAAAAAATGCCTCTTGTCTCACCTCATTTTTAGGCGTACATTAGCGCCGTCTGGAGCATTAAAGCTCAGAATTCTGAGGTGATGCAGCCAAGTAAACGAGGGGAATTCTCCATTTCGTTTATGCGTGCATCAGCTCTCTGTCAGGTAAGCATATGTTCATTTAGACATACCCAAGGTATGCGGAGAGATGAAAAGTGAAATATTTCTTTATGGGCATTTCTTTTATGGTCATCGTTTGGGCCGGTACTTTCGCCCTGATGATCTAAATTAAAAGACGCAGCAAAAAACAGGAGCCATAAGGCTCCTGTTTGCATTTTGGGGGAACATTCGGTCAGTCGGTACTTTCAGAAGTCGATTTTGCACTGGTCGGTAACAGGCCATCTGCACGGAACATTGCTTTGATACCGCGAATAGCCTGGCGGGTACGGTCACGGTTTTCAATCAACGCAAAACGCACATGCGTATCACCATAATCACCAAACCCAATCCCCGGCGAAACGCATACCTTCGCTTCATTCAGCATTTTCTTGGCAAACTCAAGTGACCCCATCCCGGCGTATTGCTCTGGAATTTTCGCCCAAACGTACATCGAGGCTTTTGGCACCTCGACCATCCAGCCAGCTTCATGCAGCCCTTTGACCAGCACATCACGACGACGTTTATATTGCTCTGCAATATCTCGCACGCACTGCTGATCGCCTTCCAGCGCGGCGATGGCCGCAACCTGTAACGGTGTAAAGGTTCCGTAATCGTGATAGCTCTTAATTCGCGCCAGCGCGTTTACCAACGTTTTATTGCCCACCATAAAACCGATACGCCAGCCCGCCATGTTGTAGCTTTTCGACAGGGTGAAAAATTCAACTGCGACATCGCGAGCGCCCGGTACCTGCATAATCGACGGCGCTTTCCAGCCGTCGTAGACAATATCGGCATAGGCCAGATCATGAACCACCAGCACGTCATAGCGTTTAGCCAGAGCCACAACTTTTTCGAAGAACTCCAGCTCGACGCATTGCGCAGTCGGGTTCGACGGGAAACCTAAGATCATCATCTTCGGTTTCGGATAGCTTTCGCGAATCGCGCGCTCCAGCTCATTAAAGAAATCGACGCCTTCGACCAGCGGCACAGATCGTACCTGCGCGCCGGCAATCACCGCGCCATAAATATGGATGGGATAACTTGGGTTGGGTACGAGGACCGTATCACCGTGATCGAGCGTTGCCAGCATCAGGTGCGCAAGTCCCTCTTTGGAACCGATGGTCACAATGGCTTCGGATTCAGGATCGATCTCAACGTCATAGCGTTCCTGGTACCAGCGGGAAATCGCCCGACGCAGACGCGGAATACCGCGAGAGGTGGAATAACCGTGCGTATCCGGGCGCTGCGCTACGGTACACAGTTTTTCAACAATGTGAGGAGGCGTGGCCCCATCCGGGTTCCCCATGCTGAAGTCGATAATATCTTCGCCGCGCCGACGCGCAGCCATCTTCAGTTCAGCCGTGATGTTAAAAACGTACGGGGGAAGGCGATCAATACGCGTAAAGCGACGTTCAGGGCGGGAGTCAGCCATAATATCCTCAGATTAACGTTAGCGCCCGGACCGTCCGAGCGACGCTGCCACGATGGTGGCACGTTTAGAAAATAGCCTGAATAATTTCCTTCTGTCGAGAGGCAAAACAAAATATTTTTTCCTGACAAAAAAGAGGAACAACATAGTAAAATGAGGAAATATTCATTTTCACAACCCGCTTAAAATTACCATCATTTAACATTTTGTTGTTAAATACATTACCTTGAACGCAGCGCTGACAGGACAGGTATTGTAAATACAACAATCATGCAACAATCCCCTTTTAATATTATGGTTTTTCCTCATTAGGCACAGGCTGCGTGGGCACTGGTCATCCTGGCCCAGGTTACCTATCATAGAGGTTTAACCCTTGCGCAAGAGTCACCCGTGCACGAAATATTCAATATGCTGCTGGCGGTATTTGACCGGGCAGCACTGATGCTGTTCTGTCTGTTTTTCCTGATTCGTATCCGCCTGTTCCGCGAACTGTTGCACAAATCAGCCCACTCCCCAAAAGAGCTGCTCGCCGTTACCGCGATTTTCTCAATGTTTGCCCTGTTCAGTACCTGGTCCGGCGTACCGGTTGAAGGCTCACTGGTTAACGTGCGTATTATCGCGGTCATGTCAGGGGGGATTCTGTTTGGTCCGTGGGTCGGTATCATTACGGGCCTCATCGCGGGTACCCACCGCTATCTGATCGACATCGGCGGCGTCACCGCCCTGCCCTGTTTTATCACCAGTATTCTGGCAGGCTGTATTGCCGGGTGGATCAACCGTAAGATCCCTAAATCACAGCACTGGCGAGCTGGCATTTTAGGCGGAATGCTGTGCGAATCCCTGACGATGATCCTCGTCGTCGTCTGGGCCCCCTCTACCGCACTGGGACTGGATATTGTCTCAAAAATCGGTATCCCAATGATCCTGGGCAGCGTCTGCATTGGCTTTATCGTCATGCTAGTGCAAAGCGTGGAGGGCGAGAAAGAGGCCAGCGCCGCAAAGCAGGCCAAGCTGGCGCTGGATATTGCCAACAAAACCTTGCCGCTTTTTCGGCAGGTTAACAGCGAGTCGCTCCGCCAGGTATGCGAAATTATTCGCCATGACATCCATGCGGACGCCGTCGCAATTACCAATACCCAGCACGTTCTGGCCTACGTTGGCGTGGGGGAACTTAACTACCGTGATAACGATGATTTCGTCAGTCCTACCACGCAGCAGGCGATCAATTACGGAAAAATCATCATTAAAAACAATGATGAAGCGCATCGCACACCGGAAATACACTCCATGCTGGTGATCCCACTGTGGGAGAAAGGCGTTGTCACTGGTACGCTAAAAATCTACTACTGTCACGCCCACCAGATAACCTCCTCGCTGCAGGAAATGGCTATTGGCCTGTCGCAAATTATCTCGACTCAGCTTGAAGTTTCCCGGGCGGAACAGCTACGCGAAATGGCAAATAAGGCAGAGCTACGCGCACTACAAAGTAAAATAAATCCCCATTTCCTGTTTAACGCCCTGAACGCAATTTCGTCGTCGGTGCGACTTAACCCGGACACCGCACGCCAGCTCATTTTTAATTTGTCGCGTTATCTTCGCTACAATATCGAATTAAAAGACGATGAGCAGATCGACATCAAAAAAGAGCTGTATCAAATCAAGGATTACATCGCCATCGAACAAGCGCGTTTTGGCGACAAACTAACGGTTATTTATGATATCGATGAAGAGGTAAGCTGTTATATTCCCAGCCTGCTGATTCAGCCGCTGGTAGAAAACGCTATCGTCCATGGGATTCAGCCCTGCAAAGGGAAAGGTGTGGTCACCATCAGCGTGGCGGAGTGTGGTAACCGGGTACGGATAGCCGTGCGGGATACGGGCCACGGTATCGATCCAAAAGTGATTGAACGGGTCGAATCCAATGAAATGCCGGGCAATAAAATTGGTCTGTTGAATGTGCACCATCGCGTTAAGCTGCTCTACGGTGAGGGATTACATATCCGCCGTCTGGAGCCAGGCACTGAGATTGCCTTTTATGTACCGAATCAGCATTCGCCCGCAGCCGCACCGGCCACATTGTTGCTTTAACCAGGAGTGAAGTCGTGAAAGTCATCATTGTTGAAGATGAATTCCTGGCCCAACAGGAACTGAGCTGGCTGATAAAAGAGCACAGCCAGATGGAGATTGTCGGCACGTTTGACGATGGTCTGGACGTGCTGAAATATCTCCAGCACAACCGCGTTGACGCCATTTTTCTGGATATTAATATTCCCTCGCTGGACGGCGTATTGCTGGCACAAAATATCAGCCAGTTCGCGCAAAAACCCTTTATTGTGTTTATTACCGCGTGGAAAGAGCACGCCGTTGAAGCCTTCGAACTGGAAGCTTTTGACTACATTCTGAAGCCGTACCAGGAATCACGCATTGTCAGCATGCTGCAAAAGCTGGAAGCCGCCTGGCAACAGCAGCAAACGGGAACTTCGCCCGCCAGTCCGGTGGCCCGCGAAAACGATACGATCAACCTGATCAAAGATGAGCGGATCATCGTGACCCCGATCAACGACATCTACTACGCAGAAGCCCATGAAAAGATGACGTTTGTCTACACCCGGCGCGAATCGTACGTGATGCCGATGAACATCACCGAATTTTGCAGCAAACTGCCGGCTTCGCATTTCTTCCGCTGCCACCGCTCGTTCTGCGTGAATCTGAATAAAATCCGCGAGATCGAACCCTGGTTTAACAATACCTATATTTTGCGCTTAAAAGATCTGGAATTTGAAATCCCGGTTAGTCGGAGTAAAGTGAAAGAGTTCAGACAGTTAATGCACTTATAGCGCAGAGAAAGAGCGATGAAAGAGCCAGGCCTTCCCGCAGACCAACAGTTTTTCGCCGATCTGTTCAGTGGCCTGGTGTTAAACCCACAGCGTCTGGGGCACGTGTGGTTCGCAACCCAGCCCACCACGTTACCGACCGGCAGTTTATGTATTGATCTTCCGCGCCTTGATATCGTGCTACGTGGGGAATACAGCAACCAACTGCAAAAACAGCAGCATAACCTGGCAGAAGGCGACATGCTGTTTATCCCGGCGAAAGCGGCCAATCTGCCCGGCGGCGACAAACCCGTGATGCTGCTGAGCCTGGTTTTTTCTCCGGCATGGCTGGGACTCTCTTTTTACGATAATCGAACCGCATCGCTGCTTCGTCCGGTACGCCGTATTGAGTTACCCCATCCACAGCGCGGCGAAGGCGAGGCGATGCTCACCGCATTAACGCATTTAAGCCGCTCTCCTCAGGCCCAGGATATCATTCAGCCGTTGGTGCTTAGTCTGCTGCATCTGTGTCGTAACGTGGTGAATACCCGCCCAGACACAGAGCGCCCACGCGCTGAATTTCTCTATCATAGTATGTGTAATTGGATACAAGATAACTATGCCCAGCCGCTGACTCGCGAAAGCGTGGCGCAGTTTTTTAATATCACACCCAATCACCTGTCAAAAGTGTTTGCCCAGCACGGCACTATGGGGTTCGTCGAGTATCTGCGGTGGGTAAGAATGGCGAAGGCGCGCATTATCTTGCAGAAATACCATCTGTCGATTAGCGAAGTCGCACAGCGGTGTGGATACCATGACAGTGATTATTTCTGCCGCCTGTTCCGGCGTCAGTTTGGCCTGACGCCGGGAGAGTACGGCGCGCGTTTTCAGTCAGCGCGTTGATTATGTCAACACCTGCCAGGGCCGCCGCATCTTTGCTTTATGGTGAGTCGTTACAGCCGATGTCTGTGTGTTTAGCCCAATTGACCATTCCCTGGAAATCAACAATCACCACGGATTCATCGCCAACCACCCAGGCATCATGGCCTGGAGGAATGCGCGACAGCTCACCGGGCTTACAATCAAATTCGCTGCCATCATCCATTTTTATCCGCAGCACACCGGAAACGTGGTACTGAAAATGAGGGGCTTCGCAACTCTTCGTTCCAGCGATAGGTTGAACTGACGTAGACCACCGCCAGCCTGGTTCCAGGACCGCACGGCCGACAATTGCACCTCCCACATCGAGAAGCTCCAGTCGCCCGTGAGGGAACTCACGAACTTCGTCTGGAAGACCAAATGACTTCACTTCTGCTTTGTCCATTGCGCACCTCCTTAGGTTGATTACGCGCATGGCCGCTCTTAAATTATATCAGCAGCGGTCATTTATTGTACGATTCGTAATCTCAGCCAGGATCGTTGTAAAATAACGGCCTTTAGCTAAACCCTGCAGGCTTACTCAATAAAGTGAATATACGATGAAGAACAGACGTGCACTCTCCCTGATGTGTTTTCAGATGCTGGAATCAGGTGCGGATCGTCGGACCGTGAAAAGAGCCCTGACCTCCCGCCGTGTTAAAGGTCGCCAGGCGGTAGTTCTGCTCTGCAAACAAGAGATGACGTTGTTGAGGGCCGGGAAACTACCGTTCTCTGATTGATAATTTCCCTTTCTGCCCCTCTTATCCACTCTTGCTGTCAAACTTAAAACGTCAGTTCTGCCTCCAGCAGCGCAAGAATGCTCTCAGCATTTTCAGCGGCAAACAGCGACTGGCGGAACTGCTTGTTCACCAGCTTGCGCGCCAGCTGCGAGAAGACCTTCACGTGGTTTATGCCTTCATCGGCACCCAGCGTCAGCATGATCACCAGTTCCACATCACCCATATCAGACTGCCAGTCAACGGGCTGCAGAAGCCGGGCAATGCTGATGCTGGAATGGCGGATCCACTGGGATTTCGTGTGCGGAATAGCCACACCGAAGCCGACGGCGGTGGTGACGATCTCTTCGCGCTGCCAGACATCCTCTTCCAGTTCAAACGGATGTTCAGTCCGTCCATTAACGCCAAGATTGCCGCACAGGAACTGGATCACCTGCTCTTTGTTACTCAGAGATTCGCCGACAAAGATGTTCTCCAGCGCCAGCAGCGGACGCACATCTTTCTGCGGTGCAAACTGGTTTAGCAGATCTTCTATCTCCTGAGCGCTACGGCATTCGCAGGCCTGCATGGCGAGCTCACGACATGCCCGACCGTCCAGTTGACGAAGCTGGCTTTTTACCGCCGGAATACGTGGGCTGCTCATGCTCAGCTCGTCCAGCCCGAGGCCCAGAAGCAGCGGTAAATAACGTCCTTCACCGCCCAGTTCGCCGCAAATACCCACCCATTTACCGCGTTCGTGCGCCACGCGAACAATCTGCTGCAACATGCGCAGGAACGACGGCGTAATCGGGTTGTACAGCGGCGAAACGCGCGGGTTATTGCGATCAACGGCGTACAAATACTGGGTCATGTCATTTGAGCCAATACTGAAGAAATCCACCTCATCACAGAAATGGTCGATGATGTAACACACCGAAGGGACTTCAACCATAATCCCCAATGAGATTGTCGGAGCATGACGTAAGCCGTCCGCTTTCAGCGCCACCAACGCTTTTTGCAGTTCGCTTTTTACCCATAAAATCTGGTCGAGGCTGTGCACCATCGGGATCATCAGTTGCGCATTGCCGAAGGTCGCCGCCCGTAAAATCGCGCGCAATTGAGTGTGAAAAAGCCCGGCAAACTCCGGATAAATCCGCACCGCGCGATAGCCCAGGAACGGATTCTCTTCCTGCGGAATATTAAGATAGCGGATGTTCTTATCGCCGCCGATATCCATGGTGCGAAAGATAACCGGCTTGTCGCCCGCGGCCAGTAAGACCTGCTGGTAGGCTTCAAACTGTTCCTGCTCATCAGGTGCGCTGTCGCGGTCCATAAACAGCATTTCAGTACGAAACAGCCCAATCCCTTCCGCACCATTGGCAAACGCTCCCGGCGCTTCCAGCGCGGTACCGATATTCGCTGCAACGTCAATACGCTGATTATCTTTGGTCAACGCAGGCTGGGCGGCATCAAGCGCCTGCCGCCGCTGGCATTCATCGGCCAGCTTCTGCGCAATCGCGTAATAGCCGCGAACGGCATCGTCTGGATTGATGGCTAATACCCCACATCGGGCATCCAGTACCGCATGCTGCCCGGAATACCGGTTAAAGGCCGCCAGCGGCAAGCCGCTAAGTACTGGAATAGCTGACGCACGGGCAAGGATCAGGGTATGCGAAGTGCGCCCCGTTTTCTCCAGGATCATGCCAGACAGATGCTGCAAATCGAGGCTTAAAAACTGGCTGGGCGTCAGATCCTCAGCAACCAGAATTGTCGGTTTATTCAGCACCAACGCATTACGCGGCCGTCTTTCAGGCCAGGTGATGTGCAGCAACTGTTCGCTGATATCACGGATATCACTGACGCGTTCGCGCAGGTAATCACTACCGGAGGCCGACAGCTTGTCGCACACCAGCTCCATATTGGCAATGATTGCCGCCCCTAGCCCCAGATGTTGCTCCAGCATTAAGCGGCGAATATTCCCGGCAAACTCGTCATCCTGAATCAGAGACAGATGCGCGCTAAGGATGGTTTTACTCTCGCCGTCGCGCTCGCGCAGCTGCTGATTGAGCTGTTCGGCAAGCGTCGCCAGACTATGCTCCAGCCGGGTATTGTCTTCCGCACTCGCCGCAATCGCACGATAACTTTCCAGGTTATCACTCTGCCAAAGCGTGAGCGTACCTGCTCCCACGCCCCCTGCCAGCACGCTGCCGTACAGCAGGTCCGGGTTGAGGCGAATCAGCGAACGCGGCAACGGGTGCGCCGCCAGTTCCGCCGGGGTCGGCTGAACGCTATCGCTGTCAATAAACCGGTGCTGCAGGTACTCCTCCAGCGCTCGCCGGGCCTGTTCTTCATCGCGACCAGTAATGGTCAGGCTGCAACTGTCGTTAAACAGCGTTCCGGTACCTATCAGCGCCAGCGAGCTTTTCGCATCCGCCCGCGCATTCTGGCGATGATTAATAAATACCACCTCACTTTGCCACTGGCTGCACTGTTCTTTCAGCTCCCACGCCGGACGCGCATGCAGACCATTGGGTAACGGGCAAAGAAATTGAATCGTTAGCATAACAACTCCTGATTAGCGCGAAATCAGCACCTGAAATCCGTCAGATGAGCCACGGTTTCGCACGTAAGATGTGAAATAAGAGCCGACAACAGCTGCTGCGTCTGGATGATGTCCCGGCAGTCGGCAATCGACGCCGCGCAATGTCCATACCGTGTGGCAGGTCCCATGACAACCGTTGGGATCCCTGTGCCGCTTACGTGCACCGCCCCGCCGTCGGTGCCGCCGTTACTGAACATATCGAGCTGCAGGGAAATACCCGCGTCAGCGGCCACGCTTTCAACCCACACCGTCAGCTTTGGCGGTGCAATCAGCGATTTATCGCTCAGCACCAGCATCGGACCTTTGCCGAGCTGCCGATGGTTGGCCACACTGTAATCAAAGTTTTTGGCCCAGCAGGCGGTATCCAGCACAAATGCCACATCCGGTGCGACAACGCGTGCAGCCGTTTGTCCTCCGCGCAGTCCCACTTCTTCACTGGAACTGGCCACCAGCCAGACCTCGCAAGGAAGGATGGCGTTATGCCATTCACGCAGTAGCGCCACCAGCAAATAACATCCAAGACGATCATCAAAGGCTTTGCCCATGATTCGCTGGTGCGGCAAGACCTGAAAGGTTGTGTCGAATGTGACGCGATCGCCGGGGCGTACGCCGGCCTGGAGTACCTCATCATAAGATCGCGCGCCAATATCTACCCGCAGCGTATTGACCTCATTACCGCAGCGCTCTCCGTCGAGCAGACCGGGAATTTTGCTCTCTTCACGGGTGGTGATCCGCACCGGCTGCAGTTGTCTGGCCGCCATACGCACATTTCCCACCGGCAATACATCGATCGCCCCTTCGCTGGAAATACTACGCACGATAAATCCCACTTCATCCATATGCGCGCAGATCATCACCTTCGGACCGGTTGATTCATTGAGACGGATCAGCACCGATCCCAGACCATCGAAGCGCACCTCTTTATTAAGACGATCCGCCTCCTCAAGCAGGATCTGCCGCACTTCCTGTTCTGACGAGGCGATCGCGTCCGCCTCGCTCAGCGCCTTTAGTAACGATAAATCCATTACGCCTCTCCCGTGTGTAGCAATGTTTTCGCCATGGTATAGAGCACCTCGCCGCCGTCAGGCGTAACCAGCACAACATCTTCAATACGCACACCCCCCTGCCCCGGCAGATAAATACCCGGCTCAACGGTGAGCAGCATGCCAGCGACCAGAGGTGTTGTGTCATCGGAGGAAAAACGTGGGTTTTCATGCACTTCAATGCCGATAGCATGTCCGGTGTTGTGACCAAACCCATCACCATAGCCCGCCAGGGTAATGACCCGCCTGGCTGCGGCGTCTACCTCATTGCATCGCACACCTGGTCGAATTGCCGCCACCGCGGCACGCTGCGCCGCAAGGACAATCTGGTACACGGCAAACAGCGCGCTTTCTTCCGCTGGCTGGTTCGCATCGGGGATGCGAAAGGTTCGCGTCATATCCGAACAATAACCTTGATACAGCGCACCAAAATCCAGCGTGATGAACTCACCCGCCTCAACACGTTTGTCGCTGGCTTTGCCGTGTGGCAGCGCACCGCGCCAGCCACTGGCGACAATGGTGTCAAAAGAAGCTTTATCTGCGCCGAGCGTGCGCATAAACCACTCCAGTTCAGCGGCAATTTCGCGCTCACTGAGACCGGGTTGAATAAAGCGTCGTATATGTTCCGCGCTGAGGTCAGCTATCCGGCAGGCTTCGCGGATGCAGGCTATTTCCTGCGCCGTTTTCACCTGCCGGAGCACATCCGGTACGGCGCTCACCAGTCGGGCGCGCAGTTTTTCCGACCACGCGTTCGCCGTTTCCCAGCTTACTTGCTCACCTTCGAATCCCACCGTCTGCAGCTTTTCGTGTGCAATAATGTGATTCACCTGCGAATACAGCGTCTGCATTCCATCGAGCCGATGGATCTGATAGCCCTGAGTACGCGTGGCAACATCGGTGTAGTAACGGGCATCAACCAGGATATGCGCACTTTCATGGCTGATAAACACAAACCCTGAACTGCTGGAGATCCCCATATGCGGCTGTTTGTTCTGCCGTGATGACAACAGCATCGCGTCGAGATGTTGCGCCGTTAACCAGTCGCGCAGTGAAGCAAGTAAGCTCATAGTTACAATCCTTTTAATCAGAGGCTTTCAATCAGCAACTTGCCTTTGCGATACATCAGATGGCGAAGGAACACCACCATCAGCGCCGTAACCACCGCGCCTAACAGGATCCCCGCCATATAGACGCCGAGGTTAGTCACCAGCGGCCACGCCCAGATAGCGGATTCCGGGAACCACTGCACGGCCCCCAGCCAGACGGCAGCCGTCGACCCGACAATGGCGCCAACCATATAAGAAGGAATTGCGGTGATGGGACTTTCCAGTGCAAACGGGATCGCCCCTTCGCTGATGCCCATAAATGCGAGGAACATTGCCGTTTTCCCCTGCGGGTAAAGCTGTGCGCTGAACAGGCGTTTGCCGGTTAAGCGACGGTCAATAAGCGTGGCCAGTCCGAGGCCAATCGGCGGAATGACAATCGCAATAGAGCGCGCGGTGACCGGCAGAACGTGATCGGTAGTAAAGCTGAAGGCGACAAAACCTGCGGCTTTATTAATCGGGCCGCCGAGGTCAATCGCCGTTGCCGCGGAAATCCCCATCGCGTACATCAGCGTGCCTTTCTCGCCAGCCGCCGTCAGCAAAGTACGGATCCCGCCGTTAATCCAGCCGCCAAACGGCGTTATCACGTAATACATCGCCAGCATGACGAAAATGGCGGAGAGAATGGGCAGTAAAAAGGTGGTTTTGAATGCCAGCAGGAAATCAGGCAGCTGGATTTTTTGGTTCATCCACTTCACCAGATACCCGGCGACAATCGAGATAATCAGCGCACCAATAAAGGTTGACGGAACCGGAGCACTGGTTACCCATTGCAGCGTTGATGGGTCAAAATTCAGTATCTGTGTCGGCTGAGTAGACATCAGCCCGCCGATGAACCCCGCCGGAAACGCCAGCTTGCCGCCTATGGAGTTGGCAACGAACGCGGCAAACATCGGAATAGCAAAACCAAACAGCACGCCGCCAAAAGATTGCGACAGCCAGGCAAACTTCAGTAATGAGAGATTAAAACCGGTAAATTTTCCGCTGTTCAGCGCATCCATGATGCCAGTGTCAGCAGGAATATCGAGCCAGCTATAGGCGATCAGTTGCGAGAAGGCGAGAATTACCCCGCCCATAATTAACGTCGGCACCATGCGTGAAATACCCGACATCACATGTTGCGGAAGTTCGCCCCAGAAGCTATTGCGGGAGGCCGGTGGATTTTTTATTGCCGCTGCCGCACCAGATGCGCCAGGCACAACGGTTGCACTGCGTTTTTTAATGGCCATACGTAATTCCCTGTCGATGATTATTGTTGTTCAGCGGCAACCATCTCTTCGATCTCTTTAATGATGCCGGCAGCATTTTTTATCGCGTCCTGTAGCGTAATTTCGTAAACATCACGCGACTCAAAACGCTCGTTATCTTCTGGAGTTACGGCAACTGAATGGATGATTAACGTCGCCTCAGCAATATCCTGCGCCGTCAGGCGATTTTGTATTCCGTCAGCGCCTTGGGTTTCGATTTTCACTTCATAACCGGCTTCAACCGCGGCTTCTTCCAGCGCCTGAGCCGCCATAAAGGTGTGGGCCAGCCCCATTGGGCACGCGCAGACGGCAATTAATTTTTTGCTCATAATTATTTCCTCGTAATAGTTAACGAGTGAAATTATGGTCCGAGGAAAGTAACAACCGTTATCAGACAAATAATGCTTTTACTGGACAAATAATCCAGCAATCAGGAAGTGTGACGAAGGTCGGAAAGGTGGGCGGCAGGCATAAAAAAACCGCGTGATTTACGCGGTTTTGCAGATTTCTGATGAAGAATTAAAGAATATGGCCCAGCGTCTGACGCAAATGCGCACCTGCGCCAAGTAGTCCAGGATTATCGTGCACAATCAGGTACACCGGAATATCCTGCACGTAGGCTTTAAAACGGCCTTTATCTTCAAAACCACCGCGGAAGCCTGAAGCCTTAAAGAAGTCGAGGAAGCGCGGTACGATACCACCAGCGATGTACACACCGCCAAACGTGCCCAGCGTTAACGCCAGATCGCCGCCAAAACGCCCCATAATGACGCAGAACAGCGACAGCGCCCGACGACAGTCAATGCAGGAATCTTCCAGCGCCCGTGCGGTGATATCCTTCGGCTGCAGATTTTCCGGCAACCGCCCGTCTGATTTGACGATGGCGCGATACAGATTCACCAGCCCCGGACCGGACAGCACGCGTTCTGCGGAAACATGGCCAATTTCGGCGCGCAGGACTTCAAGGATAATTCCTTCTTCTTCGCTGTTAGGCGCAAAATCTACATGACCGCCTTCACCGGGCAGGCTCACCCAGCGTTTGTCCACGTGCACCAGATGCGCCACGCCGAGCCCGGTTCCTGCGCCATAGACGGCTATCGGTTTACCTTCAACAGGTTCCGCGCCACCAAACTGGATCAAATGCTCTTTTTTCAGCATCGGGATCGCCATCGACACGGCGGTGAAATCATTGATGATTTCCAGATGGCTAAAGCCCAGATTTTTTTTCATCTCAGCAATAGAGAATGCCCAGGTATGGTTGGTCATTGCCACCCAGTCGCCAGTAATCGGACAGGCAATGGCAATGCAGCCATCTTCGACGCTGACGCTATGCTCATCCAGGTACACGCGCACCACGGCTTCCAGACTAGGGTAATCCAGCCCGGAATAGGTTTTTGCCTGCGAAATCTCGCCGCTGGCAATATCGCACAGAGCAAGACGCGCGTTGGTGCCGCCAACATCCCCTACTAAAGCATATTTTGTCATTCTTCCACTGCTCCGCTAAAGTCAGATTAAATCTTTGCCACACTGTAAATTCATGGGGACATAACAACAACGGTCTGAAGGCTGATGCCCGTGGAAAATCGATCCAGATCACACAATTACTTTATCGTTTCAGCATCATTTGCAGCAATGCCGTCAGGCATGCTGTGCAAACTATGTCTATGACTCTGTTTTAAGGAATAGAAAATGCTCCATCCGCGAGCCAGAACGATGCTCTTGCTATCAACCCCAGCGCTAATCATTGGCATAGCGTCCAGCCTGGTGTTGATCGTTGTGATGAAAGTGGCTTCCGTTTTACAGCAGTTTTTGTGGGAACGTCTGCCTGTTAGCATCGGTATAGCCCAGGACTCTCCGGTCTGGATTATCGGTATGCTGACGCTCACGGGAATCATGGTCGGGTTAGTTATCCGTTACAGCCATGGTCACGCAGGTCCGGATCCGGCCTGTGAACCGTTAATTGGTATGCCGGTGCCAACGTCAGCACTACCGGGCCTGCTGGCAGCGCTAATCCTTGGCCTCGCGGGTGGCGTCAGTCTGGGTCCGGAACACCCCATCATGACCGTAAATATCGCTCTGGCAGTGGCACTTGGTAGCCGCATGTTTCCCCGCATTGCGAAACTGGACTGGACCATTCTCGCCTCTGCCGGCACCATCGGCGCGCTATTTGGCACCCCCGTTGCCGCTGCGCTGATATTTTCGCAAACGCTGAATAGCTCAAACGATGTGCCCTTGTGGGATCGCCTGTTTGCGCCGTTAATGGCCGCGGCCGCGGGTTCGCTAACCACCAGCCTGTTTTTTCACCCCCATTTTTCACTGCCCATCGCGCACTATACGCAGATGCACTTGATCGATATCCTCAGCGGCGCGGTTGTTGCCGCCATCGCTATTGCTGCCGGAATGGTAGCCGTCTGGTGTCTGCCACGTTTGCACCATTTAATGCATCGATTAAAACACCCGGTACTGATCCTCGGGGCAGGCGGTTTTATCCTTGGAATTTTGGGTGTTATCGGCGGGCCGCTTACCTTGTTTAAGGGACTGGACGAAATGCAGCAGATGGCGTTTAGCCAAACGCTGGGGACATCGGATTATTTCATGCTCGCCGTAATTAAGCTGGCGGCGTTAGTAGTTGCGGCAGCGAGTGGTTTTCGCGGAGGACGAATCTTCCCGGCGGTATTCGTTGGTGTCGCCTTGGGTCTGATGCTGCACGCCCATGTTGAAGCGGTGCCGGCTGCCATCACGGTTTCTTGCTCTATCCTCGGGCTGGTGCTGGTCGTCACCCGCGACGCCTGGCTGAGCCTGTTTATGGCAGCAGTAGTGGTACCAGATTCCACCCTGCTGCCGCTGCTGTGCATCGTCATGCTGCCCGCCTGGCTGCTGCTGGCAGGCAAGCCGTTGATGGTCGCTGAACGCCCTGATAAATAGCTATCCGCCGTTGCGAGATTCCAGCGCACGGGTCACCGTGCGCAATAATTCAGGAAGATCAGCTTTCGGTAGCACCACCTCAATTAACGACAATCGTTGCGGATGGGACAGCCTGGCCAAAACTTCCTCCAGCTGTACCGCCTGCCTCACCCGCCAACATTCCGCCTGGCATTCACGACTAAACGCCTGCGGCACCATCGTCCAGCTCCAGGCGGCGATATCGTTATAGCGCTGATTTGCCCCGTGTATAGCCCGCTCCACGGTATAGCCGTCATTGTTGAGGAGTAAAATAACGGGTGATTGCCCGTCTCTGAGCATGGAGCCCAGCTCCTGAATGGTGAGCTGCGCCGCGCCATCGCCAATAATCAGGATCACCCGACGGTCCGGACAGGCCGTTTGCGCGCCGAATGCCGCCGGTAGCGCATAGCCAATAGATCCCCACAACGGTTGAACCAATACTTCCGCCCCGCAAGCTAATGAGAGCGCAGCCGCGCCAAAGGCGGCGGTTCCCTGATCGACGAGGATAATGTCATTAGGCGCCAGATACTGCTGCACCGTATGCCAGAAGTTTTCCTGCGTCAGAGGCCCCTTCTCAACCTGAATGCGCGCAACTGGCGGACGTTCTGGCGGCAGTGAAAACGACATTTCCAGACACAGCTCCCGCAATGTGGTGACCGCCTGCTCCATCGGGATGTTAAACCAGCTGGTTCCAATCCGTGAGGCATGTGGCTGAACCTCAATGGTGCGCTCCTGCGGTAGCTGTTGCGTAAACCCGGCGGTCAGGGTGTCGACAAATTGTGTGCCGACACAAAATATCGTGTCGGCATCTTCGATAGCCAGACGAACATAATCGCTACTGGCTCCGGCACTGTAAGTGCCAACAAACGCCGGATGACGTTCATCGAACAGCCCTTTGCCCATCAACAACGTAGCGTGGGCCATCGGCGTTTCCGCCATCCAGCGCTGTAAAACCGGCTGCAAACCAAAACGTAGCGCGAGAAAGTCCGCGAGCAGCGCGACGCGCGGGCTGTCCAACAATCGTTCACGGGCATGGTAGCGAAACGCTTCTGCCACACTGCTCTCCGGCTCGCTCAGAGGAACAATCAGGATGTCATTCGGTGGTGTGGCGGGCTGTTTTGCCACATCAGCAGGCAACATCAGATAGCCCGGCCTGCGTTCGATGAGCATTGCTCGCAACACGCGGTCAATTTCATAACAGGCGTTTTGTTCATCCAGTACCGCGCTCGCCGTCGTCACCGCCTGCTGCATACGGTAAAAATGTTGAAAGTCACCATCACCCAGCGTGTGATGCATCAACTCCCCACGACGCTGTGCACCGCGACAGGGCGCGCCAACAATATGCAAAACAGGAACATATTCCGCATAACTTCCTGCAATACCGTTAATCGCACTTAACTCGCCCACACCAAACGTGGTGAGCAGCGCCCCTACCCCGGAGACCCGTGCATAGCCATCTGCCGCATAAGCCGCATTCAACTCGTTCGCACACCCGACCCAACATACGTTGGGATGTTCAATCACGTGGTCAAGAAACTGCAAATTATAATCGCCAGGCACACCAAAGAGATGGCCGACGCCACAGCCTGCCAGCCTGTCCAGCAGATAATCAGCAACGGAATACTGGGTTTGCATGACAGCTATCCTTCTGACGGTAACCTCATGTTGAGTATCGAAGAACTGTGATGACTGTCCAGGAAAGTCGCTGTGAAGGGGTGGAAAGCAGGATTTACAGTTTTGGCGGTAAAAATTCATTGAAGAATAGACGGTGTAACCGTATACACTGAAAGACACACGCATTGTGGAAGGGGGTGACATGGTTTATCACGCAGATGAAAATCGTTATCAGACAATGGAGTACCGCCGCTGCGGTCAGAGCGGCCTTAAACTGCCGATTGTCTCGCTGGGTTTGTGGCACAATTTTGGCGATACCACACAGGTCGAAAACAGTCGGGCATTATTACAGCGCGCATTCGATCTGGGGATCAACCATTTTGATCTGGCAAATAACTATGGTCCACCGCCGGGTTCGGCAGAACGGAATTTTGGTCGGATCCTGCAGGAAGATTTTTTACCGTGGCGAGATGAGCTTATTATCTCCACTAAAGCGGGCTACACCATGTGGGAAGGTCCCTACGGTGATTGGGGTTCACGCAAATATCTGATTGCCAGTCTCGATCAAAGCCTGAAGCGCCTGGGACTGGAGTATGTCGATATTTTCTACCACCATCGCCCCGACCCTGAAACACCGCTCAAAGAAACCATGCGCGCACTGGATCACATCGTCCGTCAGGGCAAAGCCCTGTACGTCGGGTTATCTAACTATCCGGCAGATCTTGCCAGGCAGGCGATTGAAATACTCGACGATTTAGGTACGCCATGCCTTATTCACAAGCCCAAATATTCCATGTTTGAACGTTGGGTCGAAGGCGGTCTGCTGTCGTTGTTACAGGAAAAAGGTGTCGGCAGCATCGCCTTCTCACCGCTGGCAGGCGGGCAGTTAACCGACCGCTACCTGAACGGCATTCCTGCGGATTCTCGTGCGGCAAGCGGCAGCCGTTTCCTGAATCCGGATCACATTACGCCAGAGAAACTGGAGAAGGTGCGGGCGCTGAATGCGCTGGCAGAACGACGCGGGCAAAAGCTTTCCCAGATGGCGCTGGCATGGGTGTTACGGGATGACAAAGTCACGTCAGTGCTGATTGGCGCGAGTAAAACGGCGCAGATTGAAGACGCTGTCGGCATGCTGGCAAACCGTCACTTTACGTCTGAAGAGTGCGCGGAGATTGATGCTATCCTGAGTTGATTGAAATAAAGACACATTTATTAACAAAAAGTGCTCTCACTTGCGATTTAAGAGTTAAGGCGATGAAACGGGGCTTTACTGCCCCGTAATATTGTATTAACAGGCCGGCTACGGCTCGATCGTGAAGGAGAGAAAACATGTTCAGGTCACTGATTCTGGCGGCAGTCTTATTGGCTTTTACACCGCTGGCCGCGAACGCCGGCGAAATCACCCTGCTGCCATCAATAAAATTGCAAATTGGCGATCGCGATAACTACGGTAACTACTGGGATGGCGGCCGCTGGCGCGACCGGGATTACTGGCACCATAACTATGAGTGGCGCAAAAATCGCTGGTGGCGTCATGACAATGGCTATCATCGCGGTTGGGATAAACGCAAAGCTTATGAGCGCGGCTACCGTGAAGGCTGGAATGACCGTGACGACCACCGCGGTCGCGGAAAGGGCCGAGGTCATGGCCACCATCATTAATGTAACAAAAGGGCCCGCAGGCCCTTTTGTTTTTACAAACCGAGAGCGGTTCCTACCAACAGCCAGATATTGAGCGTCACCACCAGCACAACAATCACCCAGCCTACCTGTTTTACCCATCGGGTATTCACCAAATCGCCCATCAGCTGACTGTTGCTGGTGAAAATCAACAGCGGCACCAGCGCCAGTGCAATACCAAAACTGAGCAACACCTGGCTCATCACCAGAATACGCGTTGGATCTAATCCCATCAGAATCACAATAAAGGATGGCATCATGGTAACCGTACGGCGAACCCAAAGCGGAATGTGAAAACGGATAAACCCTTGCATCACCACCTGCCCCGCCAGCGTACCGACCACGGTAGAAGAAAGTCCCGCAGCCACCAGGCTTAAACCGAACACTGTCGCCGCAGCGTGACTCAACAGCGGTTCAAGGGTCAGATACGCTTGATCGAGATCGGCAATACCGGTATGCCCGCTAAAATGAAATGCAGCGGCAGCCGTCGCCATCATCGCCAGATTGACAAATCCGGCAATCGTCATGGCGATAGCCACATCCCATTTAGTGGCCGCATAGCGCTGTTGACGTGTTCCGCCGTGCAGATGCTGGGTTAAGGAAGAGTGCAGATAAATGACATGCGGCATGATAGTCGCGCCGAGCACGCCAGCGGCGAGGAACACCGCTTCGGAATTAGGTAGGCTCGGGATAACCATCCCCTTGCTAAGTTGCGCGAAGTTCGGCTGGGAAAAGATCAATTCCACAATGTAAGCCGCAGCCACAAACAGCAGCAAGCCGCCAATCACTTTTTCCAGCGGTTTTTGCCCGCGGCGCTGCAACATCAGAATCAAAAAAGTCGCGATACCGGTGAGCACGGCCCCCTGCAATAACGACACGCCGAGGATCAACTTAAAGCCAATCGCGGCACCAATGAATTCAGCAAGGTCTGTCGCCATGGCGATAATTTCGGCCTGCACCCAGTAGAACCACACCACCGGACGAGGATAGTGATCGCGAATTTGTTCCGCCAGATTTTTACCCGTGGCAATGCCAAGCTTTGCCGATAGCACCTGGATCAGCATCGCCATCAGGTTTGCCCAGACCACCACCCACAACAGTTTATAGCCAAAGCTGGCCCCTGCCTGGATGTTGGTGGCGAAGTTGCCCGGATCGATATAGCCGATCGCTGCGATGAACGCAGGTCCCATTAATGCGAGCTTCAACTTGCGCGCTGCCCGTCCACTGCTACTCTCAACGCGATCGTTAGTCATTTTAGTGCCTCAGAAACATAGCCTTTGCTATGTTTCAAGCTACGCCTATTGAGAATGATTATCAAATTCATTTTGATGGGTGAAGTTGATTTCTCTGATAGTGTTTGTCTATGGATCGATAAGGATTCTGGGAAAAACGGTAAAATGTTTAATTATTGTTATAGATTAGCACAATGACATAACTTTTCACTTCGATACAAAGCATAACGGAAGTGTATCACCGATCACTAATTTTGAATCTCGTCACAGGTCCTTATTATAGTGTGTGTTTGATCTCGTTTTCTTTATGGTTGTTACATAGAATGTGCACGAAAACTAAACCTGCCTCATATTTGGAGCAAATATGGACCGCGTCCTTCATTTTGTATTGGCATTGGCCGTTGTTGCGATCCTTGCGCTGCTGGTAAGCAGTGACCGTAAAAAGATTCGCATTCGTTATGTTATTCAACTGCTTGTTATTGAAGTGTTACTGGCGTGGTTCTTCCTGAACTCCAACGTCGGCCTGGGCTTCGTAAAAGGCTTCTCCGAAATGTTCGAAAAACTGCTCGGTTTTGCCAACGAGGGGACGAACTTCGTCTTCGGCAGCATGAATGATCAAGGCCTGGCATTTTTCTTCCTGAAAGTGCTGTGCCCTATCGTCTTTATCTCCGCCCTGATCGGTATCCTTCAGCATATCCGTGTGCTGCCGGTTATTATCCGCGCAATTGGTTACCTGCTTTCCAAAGTGAACGGTATGGGCAAGCTGGAATCCTTCAACGCCGTCAGCTCTCTGATCCTGGGTCAGTCCGAGAACTTTATCGCCTATAAAGATATTCTCGGCAAAATGTCTCGCAACCGTATGTACACCATGGCTGCAACGGCGATGTCTACCGTTTCCATGTCTATCGTCGGCGCGTACATGACCATGCTGGAGCCGAAGTACGTTGTTGCGGCGCTGGTACTGAACATGTTCAGCACCTTTATCGTGCTGTCGCTGATCAACCCTTACCGCGTTGATGCCAGCGAAGAAAATATCCAGATGTCTAACCTGCATGAAGGTCAGAGCTTCTTCGAAATGCTGGGTGAATACATCCTGGCAGGTTTCAAAGTGGCAATTATCGTTGCGGCGATGCTGATTGGTTTCATCGCGCTGATTGCTGCCCTGAACGCCCTGTTTGCCACCGTGACCGGCTGGTTTGGCTACAGCATCTCCTTCCAGGGCATCCTGGGTTACATCTTCTATCCGGTTGCATGGGTAATGGGTGTTCCGTCCAGCGAAGCGCTGCAGGTGGGCAGTATCATGGCGACAAAACTTGTTTCCAACGAATTCGTTGCGATGATGGACCTGCAGAAAATCGCCTCTACGCTCTCTCCGCGCGCTGAAGGCATCATCTCTGTGTTCCTGGTCTCCTTCGCTAACTTCTCTTCTATCGGTATTATCGCCGGTGCGATTAAAGGCCTGAACGAAGAGCAAGGTAACGTAGTTTCCCGCTTTGGTCTGAAGCTGGTGTACGGCTCTACGCTGGTGAGCGTACTGTCTGCATCTATCGCAGCACTGGTGCTGTAAGCGTAAGACAACGTCGTAGTGATAAGGCCGGGGAATTTCCCCGGCTTTTTTATGCCTGCTATTCAGCAGAGCAGGGAGATATCGGTAAGAATCGACAGGATGCAGAAACAAAAAACCCCCGCTTTTCAGCGAGGGTTTAAATTTTGGTGGAGCTAAGCGGGATCGAACCGCTGACCTCTTGCATGCCATGCAAGCGCTCTCCCAGCTGAGCTATAGCCCCACGATGCTTTTACGTATATACCAAATTCGTTGGGATAAAATTTGGTGGAGCTAAGCGGGATCGAACCGCTGACCTCTTGCATGCCATGCAAGCGCTCTCCCAGCTGAGCTATAGCCCCATTACGTAAAGCTTGTCGAGTTGACGGGCGGCATCATATGAATTCCCTTCGCGTGTGTCAACGGCAAAATTAACTCATAGAATTCAATCGCTGAAAAAGCAGTCAAATGAAGAACATTGCGCAACAACTCGCATTCAGTAGTTAAACGCGTCACGGTTTCTACTAAAATGGTGCTATAAAATGAGCCACTAATTAACCCCACGACTATTCAGGGAATCGTTATGTTCAAGGAACGGATGACGCCAGAAGAACTTGCTAATCTGACCGGATACAGCCGACAGACCATCAATAAATGGGTGCGCAAGGAGGGTTGGGCTACATCACCAAAACCAGGCGTACAGGGCGGTAAAGCGCGTCTGGTTCACGTCACCGAACAAGTTCGTGAATACATTCGCAGTGCTGAGCGTTCAGCCGAAGGTTTATCAGATAATTTATCGTTATCAGGCGATACCTCTATCGAAGCTCTACTGATTAGGCTCGCCAAAGAGATGACTCCGTCAGAACAGAAAATGTTTACGTCACTGATCCTGCGTGAAGGCATTACGGGTTTATTACAACGCTTAGGGATCCGCGACAACAAATAATATGAAAAAATTACGCAGCAAAATGACGACCGAAGAACTGGCGGACTGTCTCGGAGTTGCCAAACAAACCGTCAATCGTTGGATCAGAGAACAAAACTGGACCACCGAAAAGTTTCCCGGCGTTAAAGGGGGTCGTGCAAGGCTGATTCATATCGACTCCAGCGTCCGCACGTTTCTGCTCAATATTCCGGCTTTTCGCAAAGTACCTGAAATTTATCAGGCAGAGGAACCGTTGGCAGAATACAACCACGTGGTGCGTAGCCACGCCTGTCGCCAGATAATTAGCGCACTGGACAACATGTCCCCAACGGAACAAGAAAAGCTGGCAATGTATATTTCTCGCGAAGGTATTCGCACTTTCCTTACCCGTCTGGGTATTGATGAGTCTGAATAACAGGCAAAAAAAACGGCAGGATGCGCTCCTGCCGTTGTTTCATCGCTCAACCGAGCTTACTGCTGGCTTTCACGCTCAGCAATAAACGCCAGCGCTTTATTAATACGCTCAATGCTGCGGGATTTACCAATCGCATGCACTGTGACGTCTAACGCCGGAGACTGACCCGCACCGGTTACGGCTACGCGCAGCGGCATCCCAACTTTACCCATACCCACTTCCAGCTCATCAGCGGTCGCCTGAATCGCGTGGTGCACGTTTTCTGCCGTCCACTCGCTGATAGCAGCCAGTTTATCGCGAACCACTTCCAGCGGCTGACGTGCTACCGGACGCAGGTGTTTCTTCGCGGCGTCCGCGTCGAACTCAGCAAAATCTTCGTAGAAGTAACGGCAGCTCTGCGCCATCTCTTTCAGCGTTTTGCAGCGCTCACCCAGCAGTTTAACCAGCTCAGACAGCTGCGGGCCGACGCGAGTGTCGATATTTTGCTGCTCAATGTGCCATTGCAGATGCGTTGCCACATATTCCGGTGCCAGCGCATTAATGTAGTGATGGTTCAGCCACTGCAGTTTTTCGGTGTTGAACGCACTGGCAGACTTACTCACCGCACCAAGGGAAAACAGTTTGATCATCTCTTCACGGGTGAAGATTTCCTGATCGCCGCTGGACCAGCCCAGACGCACCAGATAGTTCAGCAGCGCTTCCGGAAGGTAACCGTCGTCGCGATACTGCATAACGCTGACCGCACCGTGACGTTTAGAAAGTTTTTTACCATCGTCGCCGTTGATCATCGACACGTGTGCATAAACCGGTACCGGCGCATTCAGCGCTTTCAGGATGTTTATCTGACGCGGAGTGTTGTTGATATGGTCTTCACCACGAATAACGTGAGTGATTTCCATATCCCAGTCGTCGACCACCACACAGAAGTTGTAGGTCGGGGAACCGTCGGTACGGCGGATGATCAGATCGTCCAGCTCCTGGTTGCTGAATTCGATCGGCCCACGGATCTGGTCATCAAAAATAACGGATCCATCCTGCGGGTTGGCAAAACGCACCACGCATGGTTCATCATCAGCATGATGTTCATGACCGTGGCGGCAGCGACCGTCGTAACGAGGCTTCTCACCGTTTGCCATCTGCTCTTCACGCAGCGCGTCCAGACGTTCTTTGGAGCAGTAGCATTTATACGCGGTACCGGCTTCCAGCATCTCATCAATCACGGCGTTGTAGCGATCAAAACGTTTGGTCTGGAAGTACGGGCCTTCATCCCATTCCAGATTCAGCCAGTTCATGCCATCCATAATGGCTTCAATAGCTTCCGGAGTGGAGCGTTCGAGATCGGTGTCTTCAATACGCAGCACAAACTCACCGTCATGGTTACGTGCAAAAAGCCAGGAATATAGAGCAGTACGCGCACCACCGACGTGCAGGTAACCTGTCGGGCTTGGCGCGAAGCGAGTTTTGATTTTCATGAAATGGCCTTACGTTTATAAAGATGCCGACAACCGGCAAATCCTGGGAAGATTATCAGGCTCGTATTCTATCACTGTGGTCTGATTCCTCAATGTTGTTCAGGTTGGAACATCACGCTTTGCCATTTTCGTATACAAATCATGCTGCATGGATTGATTTGCGATCGTTTTGTTTAAATTTACGACGAACGAACAAATTCTTTAGAAAATGCGTTGACTCATTTTCAACTCTCCCTATAATGCGACTCCACACAGCGGGGGTGATTAGCTCAGCTGGGAGAGCACCTCCCTTACAAGGAGGGGGTCGGCGGTT
>OJTW01000048.1_pt1 | contig 76580 bp, 99 predicted proteins | sample 1599781 | NCBI WGS metagenome assembly OJTW01 (sample SAMN04436842, study PRJEB24849) | human gut metagenome | biome: human gut; feature: NICU; material: stool | host: Homo sapiens | place: USA: Saint Louis, MO | collected 2011-08-26
TCTCCATCGAATCATATGCAGAGATTAAACGAAAATCAGTCACAGCCTGCATGGCTATAAGCTTTTCCCCTGACTGGTAATTTTTTAATGAATCATCGGCATCTCTTGTCGCTGCCGATTTCAGTTCCAGCGCCTGCCGTCCACCTGCAGCATCTTTCGCCCCCGTCCCACCCTGGGTAAGTGACAACGGGGTAGTGAGCCCGGTAAGGCTGGTAATGTCAGAGTTATCACCTTTCTTTGCCAGGCCACTCAGTGTGGACGCAATACCGCCCCATGCTGGTCCGGTGAATGAACTGCCATCCGGCAATTTTACCGTGACATCTCCGCTGCTGCTGAATACCTGCTGCCAGTTCTGTTTGTCGTAATTCAGACCGAGAAGCGCCTGGGTATTCTGAACGACCATTGCGGCAGTAACCATATTCAGCGCCACACGAGGAACGGCATCCCAGGCCAGGTTATTTGCTGTCGGACCAGTAAAGGCACTGACCAGTGTCAGCGAATCATTGCTCTCAATGGATTTTACCGGAAGGGTGTAGGCTATGCCGCCCACCACAGAAACGACAAAGTCGCCAGGCTGAAGCGTCGTACTAAAAGAGGTCTGATAGCCAAGAACTGTTGCTGAGTTATGAGTTAACTGAATAACACCTGCAGACATGGTGGTTCCTTAATACATGTTCGGAAGAATAAGAATGGGCATGGCGATATTTCTGTTACGGGTCATATCCCATGCACCAGAATTGCGGTCCGCAAATACTTTGTTGTAGGCTGACCGGACGCTACCGCCAGACATGACCACGCCTTTGGTTCTGATATTTCCCCATCCACCTATCATTCGTACCTGAACGCCGGTATAGACTATCTGGCAGAATCCACCGCCAATATCCTGAAATGCGTCAGTAATCTGAATTTGGCGGTCATAGACAAACGGGCGTTTCAGCGTGGAGAACGTGACCTGGCCTGCGGCGTTGGTCATTGTGATACCGTCGCCACCGACTGGTGCTGTCTGATTGAATATCACCAGGTCTATCGTCGCCGTTCCGGCCACATCGTCCCGCCCGGTGTAGGAAATATCGCGAACGATGATATTGCCGCCATCAAACCCCACCGACACATTCGGGTTATCCCATTTACCGAAAGGAATACCGCCCACCGGAAGCGGCGCGCTGCCGTTAACCGTAATGCGCCCGGAATAAGCGCAGGTCATCAGCGCGGCCTGATTGGATATGGCGGTGAAGTCAGTCGAGTTTGAAACAAACAGCCCTTCGTTATAAGTTACCGCGGGCAGCAGCTCCATGACGTAGCCTGACCAATCCGGAGTAAGGGCTTTACCACCGATTGTCTCAGCACCAATGATGACCCCGGCGTCCCCGTTTCTGGTGACTCCTGTCATAATGGCCACATCAAATTCAGCGAAGGAATAGATGTAAATGGGATTGGTGGGCACCACGATAGCCAGTGAGCCGGGAACAAGTGGCGTATTGACCGGGTACTGCATTGACTGGGATGACCAGCCCGAGAACGTTGTGCAAAAACTGGGGGCACGCAACCCCGCAGTAATTGCCATCACCGGACGGCCGTCGTTGTAATTAATAAAAATCCCCTCCGACATTATTACCCCCTGAATGTGCCGATCTGAACATTCCCACCATTTGTCAGATTAACGAGAAGTCCATAACCATCGATTACGACTTTGTTATTTATCCCGTTAAAAGAGAAATTCCCGCTGTCGGCATAGAGTTTCCCATGCAATTCAGCGTTTCCATTTTTATCAATGCGCCAGCCAGCTGAGCCAGCAACGAAGTTATTCGACTGGATATAATTACCAATTTTTGCATTGGTAATACTGCCATCTTGAATTAGTGCATCACGGATAAATACCTGTCCGTTATAGACAAAGAACGCAGCAGTGTAGTTGCCCGGATCACTTCCGGAATAAATACCAAACTGATCAGCAGCAAAAACCACTGTGGATTTATAGCTGTTCCCCGATGGCTCAATCGACATACCGAACCCGGTGCTGTATTTCACTCCATTCCTGACAATGCCGAGATTAGTGACATAAGAAGCTTTTGCCGTTCCATCAATATTTACTTCAGCGGTCAGTTTCTGGTTAACCGCAGCAGTCAAAGTGCCTTCTGGTCCGATTGACGCCTGAACATAACTGGACAGGTCAGCGAGCCCCTGCTCGGCTGTCGCAACGGTTGTTTTAACCACTAGGATTTCAGCGCGAACTTCGCCGTACTGCATCCACTGATGTTCTACTGTGCCATGGTTCGCCAGTGCATTTTCCATAACGCCTTGCAGGTTAGTATCAACGCCATTTTTAACATTCTGGAACGCATCTGACTTCTGTATCCCGTCATCAATGAGATCGAACAAACCGCCTGTGTCCATAGAACACAATGCCGGAACCTCGATAAATCCGGAGGCGCCAAAGGCATTTATCGTCCTGATGTACCAGTAATAGGTATGGCCGATCTTTAACTGATTACTTGTCCAGGTCGTTCCCATCCCCTCGCGGCTGGAATTCCCTTCCACCGTGGCTGTTGAGGTGTTGGGTAGCTTTGTTTCGCCAGACGTCCAGAAATCGAACTGTGTGGAAACACTGGTAATTACAGCCAGACGCGGGATCAACGTGACGGCAAAGAAACCCTGTTCAATATCAACATGGGAAGGTGCTGGCGGGGCTTCGATACTGAATTCCAGATATCCTTCTGGCGACTCGGCTCCCATCTGGTTTACGGCAATAACGTGGGCTGTGTAGGTGTTTTTCGGTAACCCGGTAAGACGCGTAAACGTCCCCGGAACCTGGACGGACATGACCATTTGACCATTGCGGCGAATGATCACTTTGTTGTAAACCACCTGCCCGATATTCTGCCAGGACAAAATGCCCTGTACGACCTGACCGATTTCCTCCACGGTATATTTCAGGTTCTGCGGCTGCGCCACTCCGCCTGATGGCAACTGAGTGAACGGCGGTCGCTCAATCGGTTTACCAATGGCATCGCCCCAGACATCTGCCGTTTCCTGCTTCAGCGTCAGTTGCACACCGTTCTGCACGCCAAATTTCCAGTCCGTTACCCGCATCTCAACGTTAACAATACCGATAGACGGGAAATTCACCTTCACATACATTCCCGGACGGTAACGATATCCGCTCAGGTTCAACGTAACGTTCATGGTTCTGGCGATGCGGGTGCGCTTTAACTTCACGTCAGCCAGCCGCTGGGCCTGAAATTCAGAGGTCACAAATCGCAGCTTCATATCCTGCGATATTTCCACGCCGTCTTCCGTCACCCATTCACTGACAGACACTGATGGGAAATCCGCTTCGGTATAGCCCTGCTGCGGATCAACAAATGTCCCCTTGATAGTGTTAACACGTTCCGCCTGAGAGACTTCCGGCATGATTTCGATATCACCGGCCAGCTGGCTCTCAGTGATCACCTCTGTCGCAGGACCATAATAAGCCCCGACCAGAAGGCCATGTTTGCCCGCGGTATACGTTACATCCCCGGCGCATGCTGCCAGCATCCCTTCAAGAATACTGACCTTGTTTTCACTGAGATCGAACTCACCGTTGATGGTATAGCGCTTCTCAACGGTATTACCGCCAGTAATCACATCTTCATCACAGATATTCGCCGCGTCCTTAAACTGGTCCCAGAGAATATCGGTGTCGGGCACTTTCAGGTAATTGCGGTAATAGTCCAGGATAACCAGCGCCGCATTATTGCTGTAACCCGTTAAACCTGTGCGCGGGTCATAAATAGCCCGCCCCTGCTTTTCGACCTTGATGTTAGGGATACCTGCCGGGAATTTTTCAGCGTTGAACTTCAGGGATACGCGCAGCCAGGAGATCCCTTTCCCGATCATGTCTTCTTTCCATGACGGGCAGTTTTCCAGCATGTACGGGTCCGCCGTCTGGCGATTGGTGTGCAGCTCGAAAAAGGCATGCTCAGGATAGCTACTGATCGGCTCATCACCCAGCCAGACAGTCTGTACGCCGGATAACGGATGCCCCGCCAGGGCAATGGCCAGATGCAGCATTTCGCCATCATCCTGTTCGCCAGCCTGCTCTTCGGAAAAGAACAAAGTGCCCGCCGACGTTGAGCGACCGTAAACAACGGTTTTGGCACTGGCCGCAGCGCGCAGAACCTGTTTACGTTCAGACGTATCACGGTAGGAATTCAGCGACGGGGTCTTGGTCAGCGCCTGAGTGGCAATCTGTGCGGCGACGGTGATAACCATCGCAATGGCATACATTTCATTTGCCGCTGCCACACCTGCGGCAATGGTGGCAACAATAGGAACAGCAGCAGGCATTAACGCACCCTCCATACACTCAACGGTTTAACCCGCAGACTGACAAGACCATTTTCGCCAGGCACCCACACAACGCCGGAATACACCACCCCGGCACATCGCGCACCGGCATTTTCAACCACGGCAATATCCCCTCGCTGCGCCAGCTTCACCGGCACCTCATCGAGATAACGGGCCAGCACCTTTTCAAGCGAACCGCCACCGCGCAATATCGCCTTTTTAGCCCCATGCTCGCTGTCGTAGGTTCCGCGCCAGCCTGCCGCAAAATCCTCGCCGCACATGGCCTGAGCGCAGTCCGCCGCGAACAGGCAGCAGTCATGACTGCCCCATAAAAAAGGCCGCTTTTCAGCGGCCCTTATTACGGTGATTAATCTGTTATGCCAGTCCGGATGCTTCATGCTTCCTCACTTATAGGTAAATCCTGGTGCATCTTTTTTACTGCCCCAGTAAATCGAACGTTCAGACATCTGCGCCACATACCGGAATATGCGGTCGCCGGGATAAGCAGCCTGCTGCGATTCATCGGTATAGCGATCGGGGAAAGGACGTTGCCAGTCTTCAAAAATATTACTGATGGTGTACTGCAGGGCGTTCGTCCCGCCAGCGGTCGCCCCCGTACTGGATACCCGCCCTTTAAACAGGAGATCGGCAACCTGGACAACACCGTTATCATCCATGGCCACCAGATAGATTTCGGCATTTCTGCCAACGCATCGCTCATTCAGCGTGGTGGCAAAGAGGGTCATATCCAGACCTGAGAGGGTCATTTTGACCTGCGTGGGGCTGGTCGTGCTGGTTTCACTGGCATCATCAACAGACCCCATGCGCCCCATGCCATAATAGACATATCCACCAAGAACCAGCGTCCCGGTGCCGGAATGCACATAGACGGTACCGGATTCAAACTGAATATTGGCGGCGATCGCGACCGTCACCCTGTCGCGGGATAACCAGTCCACCATCGAATCAGAAAAAGGGGAATAAAGCATTAAAATGCCTCCTCAAGCTCCAGCGTGTAACTGGTAAAAACACCCGGCACGCGGTTACCTGCACCCTGCTGGTTATCCTTCAGTTTGAAAATGCCGTAAGGTTTCGCGACCTCGATGACGGCATTAGCAGGTGGCGAGCTACGCAACATAGGCGCAAATATAATCATTGCGGTACCGTTCGCCGCGCTCGTCACGTCGGCTGTAACCATCTTCAGTTCATCGTTAACAGTGAAATAATCGCCCTGTCTGAGCACCACTGTTCCCAGCGTCCAGCCCTTACTCTGAAGCTGAAACCCTGTCTGATTAGCGCCATCAACAACAGGCACGCCAGCTGGCGCTCTGCCACTTCGCCCCCAGTCACGGACTTTTACCCTGCCATACTCACCATCAAGCGAAGCCACCAGAGCATCAATACGTCTGGATTTTTCATCCGTCAGGTTATTAAAGGTCAGGGAACATACCCAGCGGGTGCCGGGGAAGCGAGCTGTCTGCGATGAGCCATTGAAGGGAGAGCGAAAGGTTTTGGTATTACTTTCTGGTCGCCAGGTCAGCGACGCGGGACAGACATCTTCCGGCCATTCGAGTGCAGCCATAGATTCTCCTGCATTACTCTGCGCACGGCGGCGCTACTGATCATTTGTCAGGATGTTACTGATTTACATACCTGGTTATGGTTGTTACTCAGCCCGTCAGTGGTGGGACACTGGCGCACTCATAAAAGGAGGGATGGCTGATTACCTCTGGATAAGGGAGTTATATGGACGAAATAAGTGCAAAAGTTCAATTTAATTCAAAAAAAGAAAGCCTGAATGAAGTCGCTGATGAATTAAATGATATTAAAATGATCCTTCTTAGCGTAGCTTTGAAATTAGACAATGAGGGTCGCCAGCAAATCATTAAGGAGTTATCACAGATTGATTCCCCATCGATTCAGCAATGGGTTGGCAATCTCAAAGGACTGCATCAGTCTTAATCCCTAATTTTAAGGTATAAAAACCATTCGCGGCCTGATTTGTGGCCGCTTCAATAATCTTCGCAACAACATTTTGAGCATGTTCTTTTGCCCGCTGATTGTACCCTTCCAGAGTAAGTTCTGGCGTTAAGTCTTCGCTGTACTGGATAGTAGCTACGGTTGCTTTGCCAATTTTCACCGACACGTTACTACCAATGCGCTGCGTAGATGACATCGTCAAATTTTCTCCTAAAGAAATTCTTACTCCATTTTCTTTCGGAAACCCTACTTTAAATTCAAGTGACTCAACTTGCCGTTCTAACGTCATAGCTGTCTCCCGCCTTTCGACTTAATGAATATTAATAATGCTTACACGCCAAGTAAGCGCCTCGCCTGACCTCTATTAGAGAAGTCCTGAAGCAAATCCTGACGCGCCTGTTTCGCACCGTCATTTGCTCCCTGTCGTGCGGCTTCCTGCATAGCCTGCTTCAGTGCGGCGTCACCGTTACCGGAAATAGAAAAATGTTGCTGAATGGTTTGCTGGAGCTGAGTACCACCACCGCCAACAGAAGAAACCGTGTCATCCACCATACGAACACCGAGGTTACCGTCAGCAGTACGCGTAAGGGGCATAATAGCTTCAGGACCAGCTTCTCCCATGAGCCCCGCACCTTTGGCGAAAGCAAACATCGTCGGACTGTTCACGACGCCATTACGGAAACGACTAAGATCAGGCGAATCCATTACACCACCCTTGGCGAATTTCAATTGAGATGCCGCACCTGTATAAGCTCCGGACGGTGTTGCACCGCCAGTGGATGCTGCGCCAGCCACTGAACTACCAAACATCCCACCAAGCGAACCAAACCAACCGCTATCACCAGCAGATTTAAGCGTGTTGACCATAATTGCCCTGAGCAAGACTTTCTGCAGCTCATTCAACACACTGTTCGCCCAACTTGCCCAGTCAGCTTTATTACCACTGAGGGCATCAGCCATGTTATCCACCAGGCCATCAAGGGTGTTACCGACTAAATCTGATACCTGAGTGTAATAATCGCTGGAAGTGTCTACCCAGTTAGCCAGACCATTCTGAGCCCCTGCCAGCCAGTTTCCCTGTAACTCATCCAGTTGGTCATAATGAGAACGGTATTTATCGAGTCGCTCAGCAAGCGCTTTGTCCAGTTCCTGGTTATAACGGTCATAATCCTCCTGGTTAGCAATATCTCCGCTTTGATATCTCCTCTGTAAATCCTCCCGCTTCTCAAGGAATTCACGCTCAATATTAAGCTGTTCGCGCATCCTTTCGCGGGCTTTATCACCCAGACCCGCGCCAATAACATCAGCATCAAGAGAGGCGGCAACATTAGCATTTTCACGCTGTAGGTTTGAAATGTACTCAGCGAGTTTTAAATTTTCCTCATTTGCTTTTTTTACTGCATTGAGGCGATCAACCTCTGTTGCCAACTGCTCGAGCCGTTGCTTCTGGCTTTCATTCAGGCCAGTTAACTTCCCACTGACAATATCAAACTGTAGCTTCTGCTGCTCCGTAACTTCCGCTGTTTTTTTCCCAGTGGTATCAATGAGGTTTATCTGACGGAGATAACTTGTCTCCATAGATTTAAATGATGACTCAAGTTTTTTTGCAGTAGAATCTGGTTTCTCCTTCCCATTTGATTCACCGGGATTTTTATTATAATTTTTTGGTTTATCATTTATATTTCCAGCGAATGCTGGAGTAAGAGGAAGATTATTCGCAGTTTCGATAATTAAAAGTCTTTGTCTTAATTGGTCTCTTTCTTTCCTTTTCCCATTTGTATCCATACCAATTCTGTTAAAGCTTGCAGCGAAACCCTCATCTTCAAGATCAGCTGTAAGATTTCGTATTCTACGTTCAATTTCTTCTTTAGAAGCATTTTCTCCAACAGGAGCACCACCTTTGTAAAGGTCAATGAGTTTTCCTGCTTCCGCCCCAACCTTAACAAGCCAGGTGGCAAGGTCAACCACACCGCCAACAAGATCGGTGATACCTTTAATAACCTCAGGGTCTTTAAAAACATCCCCCATGTCGCTAATTGATTTCTGCAAGTTTGAAAGGTCTACCTTTGCTAATCCAGTAGCTAATTCAATCTTAACCCCATTAATTTGCGTTTCCATATCTTCAAAAATTGAATTAACTTTAACGAGGTTTTCTATATCAGCATCATCAGGCGCCACGCCAAAATCTTTTGCAGCCTTAAGGTATTTTTGTAATTTATCACCCCCCTGATCAAGCAAAGGAAGCAATTTAGAAAGGTCGTTACCAAGGCTTTCAAGAATCGTGGTCTTTTCAGCGTTTGTTTTAATATTTCCAAGCGCATTGCTGATCGCTATCAATTGTTTATCTGGGGATTCACCCGCTAACTTCTTAGCTGACAATCCAAGAGCATCTAGCGCGTCTACAGCTTCGCCAGACTTGTTAAGGACGGCATCACCAATTTTGTCGCCAATATCTTTAAAAATATCAGCCATCTGATCGCCAGAAACACCAGCTTTTTGCGCGGCATATTGCCAAGAAAGTAATGACTGAGTAGACATGTTAAGTGATTTTGCCCAGCGATCAGACTCAGTAATCTGTTTCGAAGTATTTTTAAGGAGGTTATAACCTGCCACACCAACGCTAAGTGCTGCGGCACTTGCCGCTGTAGCAAAGCCTGTAAACGCTACCGCCGCCGCCTTCGCATCGTCCTTAACTTGTTTACGCCATTTTTGAGATGCTCTTTCAGCCTGACTAAGACCAGAGACAAAACCACCAACTTTCGCTACAAGGTCAATTGTCAGCGTGCCAAGTGACTTTCCAGCCATTGCCCCTCCTTAAAACGCAAAAACCCGCTTGCGCGGGTTATATATAGTGATGTTGGTGTTAGAATTTCGCCGTGTTTGGTGACTTAATTATTTTGCAACTTGTCTTAGTAATCATAGTGTCATTGAAAGTTAAGCTGTATACCTCTCGCTTGAACTCAAGGGTTGAGCGATCAACGGAATAATTACGCTTCCAGTTTTTTTCATCCCTTCTCCAGGTAACTTTACTTGGTCCGAAGGATGCCGGAGCAGTAAAATTCAAGCCTTCTCCACCAAAAGATGTCTGCAATGATGCTGTGCCATTAGGTTGATCAAGCACTACGACCAAGTCTTTTGCCCTTTCATCAAAATTTGGACATTCCAGATATATGACCTTAGAGGCAGAGTATGTGATTGTAGAAACAAGCATCAAAGATAATGCGGTTAGAGCTTTAATCATAATTGTCTTCCTTGTTTACCATCTTTAAATGTTGAGACGAGAAACAAATTAACTGATGGTAATTCAGAAAACTACCCCCACGTCCTCATCGCTTCCTGCAGGCTGATTGGTTCGTTAGCGGCAACGCGCTCTACAGCTGCTATGTGAGGGGCGAAATCAGCAACGCTGAATGCCGGTGTGTTTGTACCGCGATTCACATTAGCCAGCACAGAAGAAATCAACGCTGCTCCCCATTCCGTCCGCATCATAGGGTTCAGGCTTCCGTATTTTTGACGATACTGAACCCACTGCTGGAACTCAAGGAAGCTAAGGCGTTCCTGCGCTTCTGAAATGGTACGTCCACCAATCCCGTTAAGGACTAGTTCGCACCAGATTTCGTCTTCTGCGCTGAGTCCGTCTTTCCCAGATCGTTAACTTCCTGAATAGCCACCAGCAAAGCCACTGTAAGATTGCCATCCAGTGCGCCACGTTCCGGATCAGCCTCGCCGGTCACATCAGCAACGGTAAACACCTGATGCCCGTCTTCATCACAGATTGATGCTGCAATACGACCAGCAACGCCATCAATCTTGCCTAGCCCGGCGAGGACGTCAGACGTAGCAGTGTGATAACCCAGAGGGCGAACATAGGTTGTGGCAATGTGTTCTTCCCCGTCATCACCTTTCCATTTAATTTCTTTCTCAACAGGACGACCTGTAAAAGCACCTGTTTTCTTCAGCGTATCAAGAGTAAGTTTCATGTCGTTTTCCGGTATAAACATCGATGGTGCGGAGAATGATCCCCGCGTCTAATTAACTGCCTGGCTGTTCTTTCGGAATCCATGCCCCCTGGCCGGAGCGCTGAATAGTGGCAGACGTCTGCACGACGGTATTACCCTGGAAGTCAAACGGGAAGTCGGATACATAACCTTTGAACACGTACCAGGTACGATCTGAAGGCAGAGTCAGACCATCAACAGCTCCCTCAGAGCTCCCGATTGTTGGTTTAGATTCTCCATCAGCCCATCCGATCGCAAACGTTACGTCGCTTTGATCGTTGGACTCAGCCATATTACTGAGCATCAAATGGCTGGCATTTGCTGGATCAGCGTTCAGAGTGGCCGTTGCCTGTCCTGGTGTACGTAAACCCTTTTTATATTTTCGGGTGTTGCGTTCACTGAGGCACGTATCATCAATCTGATCCGCCGGGCTGCCGCCTGGTGAGAATGCCGTAATACATTCGATTTCGCTCACGACACCATTCGCGAGCACAAAAAGTTGAGTGCCTTGAGTCACTACTGACATAGTCATCTCCGGATATAAAAAAACCGGCTTATAGCCGGTGTGATGTGAGTGGTTTTGAGTTATCGGTTGACCAACCAGTCAACGTCGAATGAATAGCGGTATTTGAGGGTTACCGTGTCTCTGCCCTGCGCGTCCCAGCGGGTAATGTAAGCCTTGCGCTGAATGACATCGCGTAATGCTCGCGCCACAGCAAGAGCATCTTCATCGGTGTCGCCATATACATCCACCTGAATGGAATAACGGTCGATGTCAGGGTTCTGACTCAGGTAATTTTTAGGTTCCCCGCCCACGTTCTGCCAGACTGCGTAGGGGTACACCAGAACATCATCAATCATGCCAAACGGATAAAGCCTTACCGGGTGAGCACCGAGCAGCTCTTTTACTTTCGGGTCTGTCGAACAGACGGCAAAAACTGGAGCAATCATGCTGTTGTTCCTTTTTTGGCGGCACGACTTACTGCGCGATCGATAGCTTTCTCCATTTCTTCTGCGAAAACGCTGATTACTGCGGTATCAACACCATTCATCGCCGGTCGCAGTACAGGCTTTGCGGCGGCATGTTCGGTTCCAAACTCGAGAAAACGCCAGTACCAGGTATCGCCGCCAGGATTGCTTTTATCACCCAGTGTTCTGAACGTTTTCCCAGCCCTGCCTTTCCTTACATTAGCCTTTGTGTTTGCATACTGACTGGCGCCGCCCATTACCCCAACACGAAATGCCAGATCACCCGTCCTGCGAAATTGTTTGCTGCTGAAGCTGGCGACGATATTTTTATATATCGCCTCTTTGGTGAGGGGATCATCAACTCTGGCTGCGTTACTTCTGGCGCGATCCCTGATTATATTCGCAGCCTTACGCAGCGCAGAACGGCCAGCTTTATTTCGGGTAACTTCGGAGACAGCCTCCATTTTTCCAAGCAGTGACTCGAGTCCGGTAAGGTTTACTTCAACACTATCAGCCATCGTTTACCCCCTCAGAACAAGGAAGCGTCAAATATTCACGACCACTTTTCGGGTCCGGAAGAACGCCCTCAATGTTGAATACTGATCCACGAAAGAGAATACGGTGCTTCCGGGTAATACCTGCACGGTAACGAATAGTTATGCGCGTTGTTATTTCGCCCTGTGATGCCTGGGCCGCTATAAACTCCCGTGCTGATAAGGGGGATATTTCGGCCCAGATAGTTGCGACATAGCGCCAGGTATTAATTACTGCTCCCGTTGTAGTGTTCTGTTCTTTTACCGGCTCCTGCAGGGTAACCCTGTGACGCAATTTCCCGGCTTGCATATCACCCCCTCGGTCTTTGACTCAAGTAAACGGGTCGCTCATTGCCTAATGAAGTAGTATCAATTTCTTCATCTTCGGACAGTGACTGGATAATGACATCACACAGAGCTGCGTTTGATTCAGCCAGACGGCTTATCGCTTCCGTCTGTTCTCTCTGGGCTGCGGCTTGTTCCCGCAGCGCCGCTATCAGCTCGTTTGCCAGTTGCTCGTTCATACGCTATTTTCGCCCACTTTTTTATCCACTCGCGATGCTGTGCACACCTTTCACAAACCATTTGTAACCTCAGGTTCCTGGAGTTTTGCGGTGTTGTTTGAGAATTGCATCAACACCGAACGGAATCTTGTTAACGCTGTCTTTACTTATAGGCTCCCTGTTCTCATACCAGTGCGACACCAACAACATCAGAGCCAGTTTAATATCGTCATCTATCACCATCCCGTCATGGTCGCCATCTGGTACAACATTGTCATAAAGATGCCGATTAGTGATTTTTTCTGCATGTTTCAGAGAGGCATTGAGGTAAAGCTCCAGCATTACATCTTCGGTATCATCATCACTGTCGATGCGGCATTGATAGCGAAGCTCTTGAATCGATGGCCTCATTTGGCTTTCCCACGTTTGGTTGCCGCAGGCTCTGGCTCTGGCTCTGGCTCTGGCTCTGGCTCTGGCTCTGGCTCTGGCTCTGCAGTGATATGAACATCGCCACCACCAAATTTAATAATGCCAAGTTCGGCAGCAATTTCCTCAGCGCGGGCTGGTAACTCACCGTCCGGATACACCCCAGCGGGAATGGATTCAACAATACAACCATCTGGGGACCATTTAAGTTCACGCAATAATTCAGGCATAAATCACCTCGGGAAATTGGGGCCGAAGCCCCAGAGAATTAGGCGCCAGTGCCGATCTGCAGCAGTTTAATGGCCTGAGAATCCACCAGCATTCCCCCGGTGCGTTTGGTGGTATAGAAACCAACGAATGGTTTTTTGGTGTAGGGGTCACGAAGAATACGGGTGCCAATGCGGTCAACAATGGTGTAACCACGCTTGAAATTGCCAAATGCAATTGCTTTAGCGTCAGCAGCGATATCCGGCATCTGTTCGTTCTCTGCCACACCATAACCAACCAGAGATGAAGGCTGACCCAGTTCCAGACCTGGACGCCACAGGTAGTTGCCTTCTGAATCTTTCAGGATTCGGATAGCAAACAGGCTGTTGTTGTTCATCATGAACTTCGCGCCATTGCGATGCACTTTACGCAGCGTGTAGACCAGTTTGATGATCGCATCAGCCGTTACACCCGTCGCAGCGCCAGAGAGAATGTGCTGGAGAGTACCAAATGCACGAGTCTTGTCCGGATCAAGCGTGGAGGCGTATGCCAGAAAACCTTTCGGCTTCTTCGTCCCGTTCCCGCTGGTAAAGGCGATTTCTTCCTGCTCTGCAAATTCAATTGCCAGTTCGCTGTTGATCCAGTCTTCGACGTTGAAGAAAGCATCGTCCAGCATGGTTTGAGTGGCCTGCGGGTTACCGTAAATTTCCCCCATGAACGGCTCAATCTGACCGAGCTTAGACGCATCGGTTTCCGGGCGGGCATCCGTTTCACCAACCCATCCCGAAGCCGTACCGCCGAGATTAACCAGTTTTTTATAGTTAGCGCCGCCGACTGTAATGGTTGTCGCTTCCTGGCGCATCACCACTTCATCTTTCAGAAGATTAAGGATCGTGCGATCCAGCTCTTCCGGCACAGCATAGCCACCATCTTCATCCACACCAACCTGCAGAGCTTTGCGTTCAAGTTCGCGGAGCCCATCATCTTTACCTTTACGCATAAAACCAATGAAGGCGGTTTTATGTTCGCTTGCGGCTTTGCTCTGAGAACCACCGGCTGGACGTTTAACCTGCTTCAGTTCCTCTTCCAGCGCAGATTTAAGTTCATCCAGTTCAGACAACTTGCCGTTTAAGGTTTCAACCTCTCCCGCCAGCTTGCCCTTTTCCTGTTCAACTGCTTCCAGGCGCTTATCGTTCTTTTCTTTGAACGCATCAAACTTCGCCTGCAGTTCCTGCGCGACCTGCTCTACGTCTTTAACGTCAACTGACATAATTAACTCCTGATTAAAATTTGATGTTTTTCAGTGCATCCAGTGCGGTACTCACTTCATCAACATCACGCTGTGAAAGTGAGCAATACCCCCCGGCCATGAATGCTTTAGCCTGGGTGCGTGAGAGCCCAACATCGCGCAGGACTCGTTCAATACTTTTTTGAGAAGGGATTTCTCCGCGTGAAAATGCGCTTTTGACATCACTTACACGCGCTTCATCGTTCGACGGAAACGTTACGAGACTGACTTCCCACAGGTCGATCTCCTTAAGAAGGAACACACCCTTAACACGGTCGTACTCCCAGTCTTTCAGCATGTAACCAATAGAAAGGCCGGTTAAAGAACCGGCCTTCATGTGGGCGTGAGCGCGTTTCGAAAGGGGATCATCATCAATGAGTAACCGGCCTTTAACATAAAGGCCTACCTCATCCTCTTTCATCTCAGTGTAAATACCGATGGGCTCATCCATACGGTGCTGCCAGAGTAATGCAGGGAGAGCATTCTTTTCTTTCCATGCCTGAAGGGAGGTCGAAAAAGCGCCCGGCACGACAACATCATCGTAGCTGTCCTTTACGCCAAAAACAGAGCCATAACCTTCAAACTCCCCGCTGTCGCTGACAGACTTTAGCTGTAGCGGAATATCCAGCCGCTGTTTAGTCATCGGCATTATGTTGTTCCTCGGTTGTTTTGTTCTTGCTGCTGTCTGACGGCTTCGTCGTCATGTTCATTGGCGTAAGGTAAATATCTCCGCCTGCGCGTGGGTTAAGTTCTTCAAGTTCCCGGCAGTCATTTGGTGAGTAGATTCCCCAGTTAATGCCTGTTGAATACGCCTCAAATCGCGACTTCATATCCCCGCGAAGCAATGCGCCGGCATTGAATTTTGCGTAGTACACGCCCTGCTTTGATTCCTTCACCAGCCCGATGTTGATTCGCTGCTCAATGCGGGTCATATACGGAACGAGTGAATAATTGATAAACCCCATGCCGAGGTTTTCAATATTGTTAAACGTCGAGCGGTCAGTGTTCTGCACCATGTGCATTGGCACCCGGAACAGGCGGCATATTTCCTCCAGCTGGAATTTCCTGGTCTCAAGGAACTGACTGTCTTCCGCATTGAGCGCCATCGACTTCCAGTCCAGTCCCATTTCGAGAATCATTGGTCGGTGCGCGTTGCTCAGCCCGAGATGTCGATCCTCAAAATCTTTTTTCAGCCTTGCATAAGCAGCGTCAGTGAGCGTTTGTTCAGTGCGGAGTACACCGGAGGTAACCGCGCCATTTGAGAACAACCGCGCCCCATGTTCCTCAGTTGCCATTCCCAGAGATATTGCTTCTCTTGCATAGGCTATAGGGTTCAGTCCCACCAGCCCGTCAAAGGTAAGCGTTCTGACATGCCAGATATCATCCTGCCCAAGCACATCTGTTGAGCCATCGGGGAATGTTACCTGGTAAACCGGCTGCCACTGGCTGTTAAGCTTTGGTTCAACACACCCAGGGTCAATGGGTAGAAGCTCCACCACCTCGCCAAGCGCTTTAACTTTGTAGGCGTAAAAATTACCGCGAAGACAAAGACAGACAATGACCAGCTCCCAGAACTCCTGAGGGGTCATGTAATCATTTGGCTTCATCGTCAGTAATTTATGCAGCCTTTCGGAAGTCGCTTTTTGTTTGCTGTTTCCGGTTACCTTGTACAGGTTACAGGGCAGCATGCCCATAGACTCAGCAAGAACCCGTATACAACCGAATACCGCTGTTAACCGCATGGCTTTCTGGCTGCTTACCCTTTTCCCTGTATAGGTGTCGTAAGTCATTCCCACTGCTTCAGCGAGTTCTGCCGGAGTAGTGACAGGGGTATCACTTTTTTTGAACATCCCGGGGAAAAACATCAGTCAGTCCCTCCTCGCAATGTTTTCCCGGCCAGCGAAAGCGTGCGGGAAACCAGCCATGACCAGATAAGGCAAAGCACACCGGCGCTGATTAAGCCTCCTGGCGGATAAATCATCCATACACCAAACGAAAGCAAAATAGCGCCCATCACCCCGATCAGCGGGGCGAGAATCATCAGGATCATAACTGCCTCTTTATAATGAACGGACGCCGTAACTTTCCAGATGGTCAGAGAGGCTGTCCTGTTGTTCGCCGCCGTTTACAAGCAAGCGACTCATCGCAATAAACATTCCGACAGGGCCGTCTATTTTGTTTTCAGGTGTGGATTTGTTGGGGAAAATATTCTCGTTTTTGTCAGGCTTGACGGTGACGTTTGACATCATCCAGGTCATCACCGGATTGCCATCATGATGGAAACGCCCGGCGTAAATCTTCGCCTCGACTTCCTTCATTGCTTCTGACAGATTTTTCACCGTCTGAGGGACTTCAACAATCGGCACCCCTTCAGCAGCTATCGCTAGCGCAAACTGGGTTGCGCTCCACGGGTCATATGCAAACTCGTTCAGCGAGTCGCCGCGCGCCCATTCGATCGTTTCTTCTTTAATTACGGCATGGTCAACAACATCACCATCAGTAAATTCAAGGAAACCGGCCTGATTCCATTTCCTGTATAGATCTGCCTGCTGCCTGGAACAAGCCTCCAGACGCCCTTCAGGAATCCAGAATCGGGAACGGACATAAACATCACCATTTGGAGCAAGCCAGACTTTAACTGCGGCTGAAATATCAATTTTGTTGGAGAGATCAACGCCCAGCCACATTGACCAGTTGGCCGAAGTGGCATCTTCCCAGGCGTCACGGCATTTTTCCCATCGGGCCATGTCCATCCATGCTTTTTCACCCTGCACCCAGATGTTGAGATGCTTGGTAAAAAAGCCCACCCGCGCCGCAACCTGCTCTTTCGCCTTTTTAGCCAGGCGGCGCATATCGTCCCATCGCTTACAAACTCCCAGTCCGGGGTTTGCTTTCGGCCAGTTTGCCTCGTCGAAAGGATCATCACCCTCATCCAGGGTATAAATCAGGGCAAAATAGCTGTCATCCTTAATCGAAAGTGGGTCCGGGTTATCGAAGTTTTTCAGAACCTTGATCGCGTAATCCCGCTGCTCATAACAAATACCTTCTTTATTAAAACCAGCAGTAGTGATAGCGAAAATAAGGGACTGCAGGCGTGCACCAGTTGCTGTTTCCAGAACCTCCCAAACATCACGGGTTTTATGCGCATGGAGCTCATCCACAATCCCGCAGTGAATATTCAGACCATCGAGGTTGTTCGCATCACTGGCGACAGGTTCAAATTTTGAACCTGTCCGTTCCTGGTGAATGTTCAATTTGTTGCTGCCGAACAACCGGCCCAGCGTCTTCGGGGCCAGCTTGATCATGCGCTTCGCATCATCAAACACGATGCGGGCCTGATCCCTGGTTGTTGCTGCGGAATAAACCTCAGAACCACCCTCACCGTCTGCGCCAGTCATATAAAGCCCGATACCAGACGAAAGCGTTGATTTAGCATTTTTACGCGCCACTTCGTCATAGGCGGTACGAAAACGACGCACAAACATGGGGTCGCCATCGTCGTCAAGAATGCTTTCAAACGTAATTTCATCTATCAGCGGGACGACAAAACCAAAAAGGTTAATCAGGATGAAGGTGTGCCAGTCCATCAACTCGATCGGTTTGCCGGTCAAATGCCCCTTCACATGGGGGACGAAGTTATAGAAATCGAGAACGTGCTGGGCGCGGCTTTCATCAAAATAAACACCGCGCTCCGGGCCGTGCTCTAAATCATGAAAGAACCGCTGGCACGCAAGACGCACCAGTTCGCCAGCAACGATATCGCCAGATACCACGCGCTCGGCGTAGCGGAATCCATCTGCAACGGTTGCCATTCATCATTTGCGCTTTTTAAGAAATTCTTCCAGTGGGTCGGCTTCTGCCGGTCCTTTTGCACCAACCTTTGATCGGCTGGCAGGTGTCATGCCGAATTCACTCAGCATCGCTCTGATTCGTTTCCACGCATCAGCCTTCATGACCGCTGCGGGGTGCGGTTTTATCATTCTGATTTCCCGCTCCCCTCCTTCGTCTGAATCTTCTTTGCTGTAAACGGCATAGGTGTAACCTTCCCGATCAAGCGTGTCGCAGTGATGCCGGTATTCAACATAGGCTTCTATCAACAACTCCAGCGCTTTAGCATCCAGCGTGGTCAATACGCCGACTGCATCAAGTTCATCACCGATCCGCTTGAACCAGTACTTACCCTGCTTATCGAAATGTTTCGGTATTGGGGGGACCCCTGACGGGGGTTTTGGCTCGTTCTTATTGATCGGGCGTTTGGATGGGTTCCCCTTCACTAAAGCCAGATGTGTCGGGGTTTTCGGTGGTCCTGGCATAATCGAAAACTCCTATTAATCATCGGATGGGGGACCCCAAAAAAAAGTTTTCTAACCTGCGGCGGTGTAAAAAAAGGTTAGGCGGCGGTCCTTTGGGTCCCCGGCTACAGGGATTTGACCTCCCACTCCCCTCTACACTTGTTGATGATAATTACTATCATTTGAAGCGCTCGCGCCCCGTTTTCGAGCGGTGGCAGGGCCAGCACAGGCTTTCAAGGTTCGAATCATCATCGGTCCCCCCATGTGCCTTAGCCTTGATATGGTCAACGGTTGTGGCTGCGACAGCACGTCCAGTACGCAGGCAGTTCTGACACAGATGATTATCACGCTTCAGGATGCGGGCGCGTTTGATATCCCACTTGCTGCCGTAGCCACGCTCATGGCGACTCTTACCCTGCTGATGCTGCTGCCAGCCCTCATTGCGATGCTGCTCACAGTAGCCTGAACGGTCCGTAGTCGTGCCAGGACAACCACGTTTGCGACATGCGCGGGGTATTAAAGTTGGCATACATGCTCCGCAAAAACACCAGCCAAAGCTGGTGTTTTTTTATTCTTATGTAACTCTAAAATTTAGAGATAACATGTAGGAATGATTTGATAATTTGTAAGACTACCCAAATCGAATAGCGCCACCCAACATTTCATTTTTGATTTTTGCCCTCGAATTTATCCTCTGGCATACATCATTATTATCCTTCATCCGCTCAACCCACTTAACTACCGCATCGCAGATATCATTAGATAAATTAATAACACTTAACTGAAGCACACCGTTAAACATATTCATGTGCGCAGAAGAGTGCGTAAGTTGAATTTTTTGTAACTTAGTACTATCAGATGCCTCATGCAAAAATGCATTTCTTAAAGCCCAGTAGCTTTCATGGTCAAAGCTTACCAATGGTTTTTTTGTTTTTAAATCATCGATTAAGTATTGAGGCATTTTATCTAATTGCTCGGGAAATTTAGCCAAAAACGTCTCATAAAGATTATCTGCAAAATATTTATCCTTAAGGTTATCCTTAAACCATCTTTTTGCTCTTGGCCCGTTCCGCTCTTCAGGAGTTTCAAGTTTCCCACATATATCAGGAAGAGATAAGGCAATAAACAATGCAGCCTCATAATTTTCATCTAATAAAGATTTTCTTACTGACTCAACAAATTCAAGCATTTGCATTTACTCCCCCAGTTAATTAACTAGGGAAGAATATCATAAGCACATAATTAAAACCTGCTGTAGCTCCTAATTCATTAGGAGAAGGAGATACCCAAATCAACCAGCACAGCTTTCTTTTTCTCTATGCGGTGATCAAGCTCAGCAACAGCATGCGGGCGTATGGCCTCAAGAAAGGCATCGTCTTGATAGGTAGACTGGATTGTCACACCAAGCCCAGCACCACTTTCCAGTATGGTTTTCTGTCGCTGTAGCTCTTTCATCTCGTTATAGATGTAATGCGCGTTACTTAGGTTCTCTACGTTCACGACCTGGATCCTTCATGCAGTTAGCCTGCACTGATTTGTTGTGCGCCAATATGTCCCGCTTCGTCTGTTTATCCAGCACGGCAATATCGTGCTCAGTAAGGTAGATGATGCTTACCCAGTCACAGGCCGTGTCCGTTACTTCAGGTTTTGCGGGTAAATTTTTCGCGCAACTCACGGTCAACATCGTCATCAGGAAGATGATTAACAGTCTGCTGTACATCCCTGGCTCCTTTTGTTGTTTCTACCCGGCGTTCGGCTACCGCTTCAGTAGCTGCTGCACGTTCTTCAGTGCGCTGCAGGTCCGCTTTTGTTTCGGCGATACTGGTACCGCGAGATTTACCAAGACCAAAAGCACCGGCAATTGCTGCCAGTGCGGCAACAATCAGGCCGATAATCATTTCAAGTCCCATAGTGACCTCACACCAGTGCGGCTTTAGCTTTGGCGTAACGTTCACGGCGGTCTTTAATGCCGTTCTGCCCGCCGTTGATAATCTGCGTGACGCGTTCCACATCCCCCGAATAGAGGAGACAACCGCGTAACGTGAAGTACCATGCCGCCGAACGGGCCGCATGTCGCTCTTGCGTCAATAGTTCCGGAGTGCTCACAAGGTCAAGCTTCAGCGCTGTACCGCATTTGGTGTAGTTCTCACGACCAGTGATTTGCAGCAGGCCACGACCGCGATATTTCCAGCCCTCCCCCTGACTGTTATTCCCCATGCGGTCACCATAAACCAGATTGGCTATTTGTGGCTGGTGAGCGACCTGTTTACCATCGACACGCCCCAGCATTTCGCACTGATACGGCGTCAGGCGCTTACCAAAGGTTTTCTTCAGCCCTTCAACAGAGTAGTTAAAATTCTCTACCAGCGAGGTAAAGCCATTGGATTCATGCCCAACTTGTGCAATGAACATGGCCTGATCATTAATCGCTGTAATTCCAAACTCTTTCATTGCCGCATCAATGTGCGGAAACCAGCGCGCAGAAAGCCCGGCGCTGATACCAGCCGCCTGCTGAAATTGTGATTGGTTCATTAGTGCCTCAGCGTATCAACGAGACGCGCCACGTTCCCACGAGCCCATAACACGGCAGCGCAAATAAGAAGGTTTACGATGACCACTATCCAGTGTGACTCCTGGTAGAGGCCAAACAGATATCGGAATGGAACGCTGGCATAAACCAGCACAACGAAGTACGCCAGCAATGATATAGCGGGGCGATGTCTTGCCCCTTCACGCTGGTAGAACATCAGGACGAGGACGATGACTGCACAAATACCTGCATTCACCATCGCTGACGGATCACTTGTTACCATTGCTGGCCCCTCCTCCACGGAATCGCGAAAGAATACTGAACAGGCTTCCCAAATCCTGACTGTTGAAAAATGTGAGCACTTTGATTGTCATCGCCGCCACTACAACAGCACCAAGTGCGTCTAATGGCCTGTCACTATACCCGGTAGCCTGTGACAACTTTGAACCAACCAGGCCAGCAGCAAGGACGCCAACAATGAATGACGTCATGAAGTAAGCAATCAATCGTACTCGTGTGATATTTGCCGCTGTCGCTACATAAAATACTGCACCAGCGAATGCGCCAAATACCACGCCATAATCAATACCGGTTGCAAGACCAAATACGCTGGCTCCCATCAGTCCACCAGCCGCGACCGTAGTACCAGAAACAGGATCGGACATTAAGCCCCCTCTTATTGCTGTGAGTCCTCTCAGAACGAGGGGAAAATAAAAAGGGCCACCAATTGGCAGCCCTCAAAATGCAAAAACCCGCACGATGGCGGGTTTCTTTTTGTTCTGTTGCTCAGTTCGCTTTAACGTCCCGAGCCTACCACAATTTAAACACTTTCTGGCTCACTTTTCAAGTAGAATTTGCCGCTATTTGTATCGAACGCGTCACAAAGTGGTGCGTAAAGCATCGATTCTGCAAGACTTACCCATGCGTCGATACGACGACGACAGGTCATGAATGTCCATTCAGGATGTTTTTGCTGTAATTCAGCAGCCATTTGACGCTTGCTCTTGCGCAGGCGGTGACGATCCACGATAACACCATAGAGAGAACCGTAATCTTCGTTCATCAGAACAGCGGCAATGACACCATCAATTTTCAAACCTTCATCGTCAGAGCAGAAGGCCAGACCGCTTTTATTCTTCCCTTCCAGAATCTCTTTGAAGAACGCTTCCAGTTCGGGTTTGCTGATACCCGCTTTTTTCATCCGGCGTAGTGCTTCGTTAATTGCCGTTTTGGTGATTTTTCCGGATGCAAGTAGCTGGTTAAACATGTTCCCACCACTACCACCGCCGATATAAGACCAGCGGCCCCACATGCGCAACTTACCCTGTATCCAGATGCTTTCCAGAGTACGAAGACGAACCATTTCACCAGATTTGCCAACTTCAGAAGGATTAATCATTTAGCGTTCTCCACTTACGCCAGTACGCCGATTGCCAGCGCACGATCTAAAACGCGAAACACCAGGACCAGTTGGTCACCGTATTTCGCTTCAAATGCCACAGGATCAGCATGCAACTCGTCGTGATGCTCTCTGCACAGAGGTATCACAAACAGGTCGTGTGCTTTTGTACCCATTCCACCCTGCCCGTGGCCAATCAGGTGGTGGGGGTCGTCAGCTTGCTTGTTACAGCAGACGCACGGCTGGGTCTTAACCCATCTCGTGTATTTTTCATTCACCCAGCGGCGACGCTTGGGTTTAAGCATGAAAGATTCCGGCGTCTCCGGGTCTACCTTCATCGCCACTATCTTTTTCGCTTTCTCCTGTACCAGTTGTTGAGCAGGTAATGTCGGAACAATATCGCTTTCACGTGTTACCGACTGGTGTGACTCTTTCTTCAGACGAAGAGCTTTATGCGCTACAGCTTCAGGTATCTCATCAGCCAGGTCGTTCCTGACCATCCACCAGCAAAACTCCGGCAGCGTCAGAATGTGGTCCTCACTGAAACCTAATTGGCCGTTTACAACCTTCAGTAGCCAGGATACCAGGTTTTCACGGGCTATACCCGCCAGACCTTCAGTGAACTGATCACGAATTTTTAAGTCACAGCCCCAGCACGTGCGGATTGAGCCAGGCGCATGCCGGGTGATGGTGTAGTTGCGATCATGCCACTCGCTGTGTGGGTACTGACATTCCAGTTTTCTTTCGAGCCAGGCATCCAGTGAATTCAGTCCACCAGCACGATGTATGACCTTCTGATTTTCGAAGACATCACGCATCAACGGATCGCTCTGAAGCTCCTGAGCAGTCTCCGGCAGCATGCCAGACGGTAACTCAGCCATTGACTCTGCCTGTGGCTCGATAAGAACACGACCACGTCTGAACAGATGCATCAGTTCACTGCCTGGGCGAAATATCACTACCCCGGTCATCGGTGCCACTTCAGGTGTCAGTAATGCCCTCACGCTACCTGCCCCTTAGCAATATGCTCTGCCCACAGGCCGCCAATCCAGCGAACACCCTTGGCGGTGAAGCGGGACTGATTAAACGCGTAATTTGTCTGGTTTGTCGTTCCTGTCTTCACCTCGAAGCGTCCTGCCTCGATATGCTTGCTCTTTGGCGTGAGAACACGGTTAAGCCGGTACATTATGCCGTTCTCAATCAGGAACATCGCAAACTCCGGCTCTTTGGCGTTAAGCAGCTTGGCGACCTGTCGAAAAGTCATTGACCCAGTAGCCGTAACATAACGATCAACGAACTCGGCCTTCGGTGCTGCAACTGCCAGTTCTTCACTCAGGCGCTGTTTCTGCTCTGCCAGATCAGCAGCAAGGCGCAGGGCCTCGGGGAGTGACCGGGGGACAATCATTCCACCGTTGCTCTCCAGTTCCTGCCAGCGGTCAACAAGTCGGGCGGTAAACTCCGGCGATAATTGAGCAACGATTACATAGCTGTCTCGTTTGTTCACTTCATAGTGATGGTAGGTCTGCCCGTTCTGGGGGTGGGTGTACTGCAATGCAGCATACCCTCCAATCACACCGGAATTCATAAGGCGCTCTATCGTTACGCAGACATTGCTATGCCGGGAATCAACCAGTTTCGCAATCTCGCGGCTGGACATGGTGATCTGCTGTCCCGTTGTTACGGCATGGTGGGTAGGACACGTTACGGTTATGCTCATCTGTTGCATGCTTTATCTCCACTTATCAGGCGGCTGCACCCGCCATTGGTACATGTTTAGTGATCGATATTTCTACCCGACCACCAGGTACTTTCGGTCCCCACTCCACCAGCATACGTCGCACCTGACTGTCGTCCTCCCAGATGCCTGCATGTGTAAGCGCGTCAAACAGCGCTTTGTTGTAGTTGTCTATGTCGCGGCGGCGTTCATCGGGTGGATAGAGAACAATCTCTACTGATGCCAGTGATGATGACGGCTTAGGGAGAATGCGAAGTTGCTCAACAATTGCAACGCATGCTGCGCTCTGATACGCCCTGCCTTTGGCACTGATGAGATGGCGGCCAGCCAGCGGTCCCTTGTTAGGGGCACGCCAGTAGGTATTTACGCTTGGAGGAAATGGAAGTACCAGTTTCATCATGATTCCACTCCAAAGCGCCCGTTCATACGGCCTATTTTCCCTACGAACTGCAGCAGGGTTACCCCCAGCGGCCTTATCTTCTCGTGATGCTTCTTCAGGATTGGCGGTACTGTCTCGTTCCAGTTAGGTTTGGGCTTCACCTTCATTGCTTTCCTAATCTCGTCACTACAGCGTTTAGCCTGAGCCTGAATAGCGTTCTCGGTTTCCTGATTCATGCGCCTTCTCCTTTTGCCCAGTCGATATGCATTACGCTACCTGGAATCAGATGCAGATCTGGTTTAACAGACTGGTTTCCCCAGTGGTGCCAGCCGGGAGCAGCGCAGCGGCTGAATAACTCAATGCGTGACACATCGCCGTATAATTTCTCCAAGCGGTAACGCGCTTCTGCTGGCTTCTGGCTGTGCTCTCCGAGTGGGCTGTAGATAACCTGTTTTACGCTCGCGTCCTGACGCTCAAGACCTTTCCCTCTGGTGGCAATTAGCAAATCCTCGGTATTGGCGCGGGTATGGTTACCACCGTTCATTCGAGTCTGAGCGTTCAACAGGTCAAGGAAATCGTAAAAGTCCTCTACTCCACCAGCCTCAAGCGCTTTGTTGATGTTCTGCTCAGCCAGTGAGTTAAACTTCACCCAGGTGAATCCCTTCATGGTCCGAACCTTAAAACCCCATGCCTCAGTAAGTTCGATCGCCTCGCGGGTATGTGTACCGGTGAACCACATGGCCAGAACGGAATCTTCCGCAGCCAACTCCCAGACGGGCAGACGTTTTATGTCGATGAGTTTCATCGTGCCGTAATGGTTTTCCGCTGCGCCATTGCTGATAGTGTTCCCGTATTCCCACGGTGGATCAGCGTAAATCAGTGAATAGTTCATTAACGGCCTCCCGAAAATCGACCAGCCAGATAGCATCCGTCTTCGGCAATAACTGCTGGTTTAGCCAGGCCAAGACAGCGCTGACGTTCTGTCAGTATTGCTGCTCGCTCTGATTCAATGGCTGATGCACTGAACGCCTCCATGTAAATCGTCGCGGCACGGTGAAAAAGACCTTTCGACTCTAGGCCTTTCGCCATTTCCATCAGGGTGGTGACTTCAGGAGTTGGTTCAAACATCTCGAAGTGGCAATCTGCTGGCGGTTCCGCGTAGTAACGGAATTGGCGACCGTCGCGTTTACGCGTGGCCAACCCAGAACCATACAGGCGGCAAACGGCGAGTTGGAGCCTGTCCTGACTGAACTGGGTCAGACCTTCGATGATGTCTCTGGTCGTGGAGCCGGGGTTCATGGCAATAAACATCTGTACCGTTTTCAGAATGCTCATCATTACCCCCTGAATCCTTCAGGAATGCGTGTATCGCACTCGTATTTGGATTTAAACATTGGGTCCTCTCGAACCTCATGTTTGCTCGCTGACGCTGATAACTTCAGAGACAACTCATCCCATTTTTCACGCAGTTTCGAAGGACTAAGAATATTTTTGCACCAGAAAGGATCACGATTAACACGACCGTACAGTTCGCAGATCTGGCGGTGATTGCGATTATCTTGAGTGCACATCAGACGAACCTCGTTAGCCCAGGAAACCCAGTTAGGCTCTTTAGGGCGAACAAGTTCACCGTCAGACTCAGCGGCTTGCTCGTAAAGTCGGATAATCTTTCCCCAGATCCATTCTGCGCAGGTTAAATCTTCCTGAGTTCCCCATTGACGTTTTGCCGCACTGAAAACCACCGCTGTGGGATGACGAGACAGAAAATCATTTGGATTAACCAAAGCGTCCGGTTGCGAAGCTTCCGGACAAGAAGGGGTTTTATTCTCTGTAGTACTCTCTGTTGTATTCTCTGTAGGATCATCAGTGCATTTTGACCTGATGACATCGGTTCGTTTTGACCTGATGGAGCGTGTCACTTTGACTTCTTCCATCGTGTCATTTTGACCTGATGGAACAGCGCATTTTGACCTCTTCGATTCGGTCACTTTGACTTCATCTAAAAGCTCGCTTTCATAGTTGATTGTGTAGAAGTTAGTCATGTCGCGTTGAGACTTGTTCAGTTGCTCTATTTTGAGCACGCCGAGGGTCTTCAGGCGGGTAAAGGTGCGCTTCAGAGTCGACTCTGACCAGAACGGGAACTGCTCCAGCCACTGTTCAGTCGTGTTGTAAATCCAGCGAACACCGTCACGCTCCATGCCAGACGTTGTTTCTTTCAGCCAGTAGTTAATCTGCTGCAGAGCAATCGCCTCATTCAGGCCTATGCTGTATGCAAGGTCAGGATTTATCACTATTGGTCGGGATGTCATTAACAGGCTCATTCGGACCCTCTATTTCCCTGAATTTACGCTGAAACTGTTCGAGAGGACTGAAGCACTCATGCTCGTATCCGTCGCGCAGGTATATAACCCGTTGAGTTTCTGGTTCCCACCGGATAACCCTGACAGGGATTCCGTAGCTGTCTTTAAACCGTCTGTTGAGTGCTCGCATATGCGTTTCGCCCTCCGCTGGAACACACCCACAATTGCGATAGCTCTACTGTGGTTACAAGGAATCCACCGACCTGATAACATGCGCTCATACCGAAACAACGAGGTTCCATGCACTGGAATTCCACGGAGTTGCGGAAGACGGTTATTTACCGTTAAACTGTTCATGCGTTAGTTTCTCCACTGATACGACACGCCACGGAGCCCGGAGCTGCACACTCGCGGGCTTCATTCTTTTCTGGAAGGCAATAAACTCGTGAAATCAGGTTCAGGAACGTCATAAGGGTTACCCGGAACTGATAGGCTATTTCGTTCAGGCTGTCCCATTCCCCTTTATCAACCACGCCATCATCAATGTATCGGCGGTATGCGTTGACTAAATCGCCGAGCCTGCCCACCAGCTCAGCCAGCTTTAAGCCAATCTCTTCGTTCTCTGCTTCTGGTGCTGCGCCTGGAATGTGGATCCCGTTATCTGTTTGACGAGAAAACGCATCAGCTATGTGACTAACACCAGCGGCTTTTTGTAGTACCATCGCCCACCCCATAGGGAAGATCTGATCCCCATCCACACGGAGGCGGTTAAACAGAGCATTCTCTGTTACCCCCAACCATTCGGCAGCTTCGGCGTAGCCACCAGGAAGGTCGGTAATGGTTTTTTTTATTGCGGCCACCAGCCATGCTGGCTGACGTTCGACTTTCCAACTAGGTTCATTACCCACGGCTAACCCCTTATCTCTGTGGTTACTATTAATCTGCAGAATCTGTAGATTTCTGTGGACGGCTGATCTTTTTGATTAAATCAGCAGAGAACTTTCCTTGAGACGCACCAGCAATTTGCTCTGCATAGTTCGTCTCTCCGGTAAAATCAGTACGTGGAAGAGAGCCTTTTTCCATCCACTTATAGATCGCCCGCTGACTACATCCGCATGCAATTGACGTAGCGAGTACACCTACGGCTTTGATTGCTTGGGATAAAGATGGGAGTTTTTCCTCTTGCATACCAACCTCACTTTATGAACTTAAAGTACATATTATGACGGAACTGATAGTTCACGCAAGTACACCTATTATTGAACTCATGGTTCAGGAAGAAAAAGCGCGACAAGACTTCTCCAATAGGCTAGCGCTGGCCTGTGATAAAGCTGGTTTACAAAGCCATGGGCGGCAGGCCGAAATAGCTAAAAAAATGAAGCTAACGCCTAAAGCAGTAAGTAAATGGTTTAATGGAGAAGCAATACCACGTCGTGGAAGGCTGCAAGATTTAGCGGCTCTCATTGGCACGTCTGCTGCTTACTTGCTTGGTGATGAACCTGAGGATGGCGTTAGCAAAGGACATATGAGAATGACACCGGATGTTTATCGCGTGGAAGTTCTGGATCTAACAGTTAGTGCTGGGCCAGGTACATACATGCTCTCAGATTACGTTGAAGTGCTTTATGCGATTGAGTTTACAACTGAGCACGCTCAGTCATTGTTCGGAAATCGTCCTAACGATGATGTAAAAGTCATGACAGTTAACGGCGACAGTATGGCTCCAACGCTCGTTTCAGGTGATCGACTATTCGTAGATATCTCAGTTCGTCACTTCCAGACTGACGGCGTTTACTCGTTTGTATATGGTAAGACTTTTCATGTTAAGCGCCTGCAGATGCAGGGGAACAAGCTTGCTGTGTTGTCGGACAATCCAGCCTATGAGAAATGGTACATTGATGAGAAATGCCAAGACCAACTGTACGTAATGGGTAAGGCCTTGATTCACGAATCAATTAAATATAACCGACTATAAACGGAATATTTTGGTTATGAAGCATGAAAAAGTTCTTTTCGTCTATTCAACTCTCATCCGAGAAGGTATGGTTGCCAGCGGTTACTATCATCCAGATGCAGTTCTCTTTGATGTTGACCATAAAAAAAACTACTCCTTAGCAGTAACGGTTGGTTTTGTGTACGAATCAGACGTTATCTATTGGAACGAAATTGATGTTATCTTTGATAATAAATCAGTAATAGACAAAAAACATGACGGTGAAAGTACATTCAACGTATTAGCCTCCAGCAAACCAAACACAAATGATATTGTGAATGTCGCATCTTTTTATCTGAAGGGGATTAACTTCCCTGAACCAGGCATTTACACAGCAATTGTTTCCCTTTATGACAGTGATGAGCATGGGGAAAAGCGGAATTTAATTGATAAAAAAGAGTGTAGTTTTGTCGTGGCGGGGAGTAATAATTAATGGGTGAAGTTTTCCAGTTACCGCTGTCATCCCCACAGGTTGAAAATCGATCACATGAGCCTCATACTAGTGACTATGGTGGTGGCAATGGCGGAGGTGATGATATGTTACAGCGCATAAAAACTCTTGAAGATAAAGTTGCTACCATGGCAACTGACATTGCTGTGATCAAATCTAACTATGCAACATCTGCCAATGTAGAATCTGTTAAAACTGACATAGCCAATGCAAAAGCAGATCTCCATAGCGCAATGCGCCTTCAAGCATTAGCTATTATCGGCTCAGTTCTTGCGGCCGTTGGTACTGGGGTTGGGTTAATTATAAAAATGATGCCAGCTTTACCGCACTAAGATCCTACATACAAACCCGGCCACCGCGCTGGGTTTTTTATTGCCCCTTTCTCACCATCGCAGCCGCATCCCGCAATACACCTTTGTGAATGACGTTTCCCACTGCCTTGCGCTTAGCCTCTAAGCTATCAACAATCGCATCGCGGCTTATTATTATCCCGTTAGCTATCAGACTGACTACTGCGCCACCAATTTCACCCGCAATAAATGCTGCGCGGTCTTCCTCCAGTTCGTCACGATCCATAACCTACCCTCACTGATGTTTTTTTAATCATACCACTACTCAACCAAAAAATATATTTGCCTAACTATCAGTCACCTACAATCATAAAAACAATAAGTGAACCAATTGTACTTTACTAATATGAACCATTGGTACATATTAAGTACACCACCAAGCAAACATCTAGTCACGCTAAGCATCTCGCAGGGTTCTTACCGGGACTGGAAGAGTTACCACTTGGAGACGGTCCTTTTAAATGTCCTGGACAGTGGCGCTTTGGTCGCGATAACAACCACTCCAGTTGATCCTGGGAGTTATCAGGTCAGTGAGATGCCAGCACTCTCGACGGCAGTGACAGCCGGAAGTAGACGGCGAAGCCCAGACGATATCTGAGTGGCTTTAAAAACAGATGGGAGTCGGTGGAATCCCGAAAAATGGGTTTCATGTACCGAATGAACACATGATGACGCGGGGAAAGAACCGTGACAGGATGGAAGTAGACCCCACGAACACAACATGAAAGCGCACTCCTTTACTTACCAGTTATGGGTGACAGGTGTGAAACAGGTGGAGTGCGCTTCCAGTTGTGGCATGAGCTCAGTTGGATAGAGCAACGGCCTTCTAAGCCGTGGGTCGCAGGTTCGAATCCTGCATGCTGCACCAGAATCACGTAGCCAGCGTGGTACCAGGAAGTAAGAAAGCTGTGTGGAGTCTTGGCGGTACCAGTACCAACCTTTGAAGTCCCTGGTACCGCCCTTTTTACTCAACTGAAAGCGCGTTCTGTCCCTTGTCATTAAGTGCCAGTTCGTTAAATTCAAAACCAGCGGAACGCGCTTTCAATTGGGTGGAGAAACTAATCGGCGATTGCAGTCGCCCGTTTCACTAAGTGCCTCTTCATGGGGCATTTACTGAAACGAAACCCAAACTTTTATTCGCCTTTTGGCGAGGGATTTGTGCAACCAAAATTCAGCGCCGTGCAGGGCGCATATAACACGGAGAAACTAACCATGACGACCACACAGAACGTCACTGAGTTACAACCACGTATGACAAGAGAGCAACTGATCGATGCAGCCCGTAAAGCCGCCTCTCTCCTTCCGGTTGCTTACCGCGGAATCATGACCGAACTGGCTAACCGTCTTGATATCGTCAGCGTGGCGCTGTGCGAGTCAATGGAGCAACGTAAGTCGCTGGCTATTGAGAACACCGAATTACGCGATGACGTTATCTGCTGGGCAAAAGAATGCGATCGCATCGTTGAAAGACACACAAAAACACGCAGCAACATGCACCTTCTGGAAGCTCAGCGCGAACTGCGTGAGTTAACTCCGGTAACTAATGTTGTGATGAATGAAGGGGCTAAGTAATGGCCGCCAACTCATTCAAACAGATGTCCCGTGACGGGACCATAAAGCGCACCGATACCGGGATGTTTATCAGCCTTGAACATATCCACGTGCGTGAAGGTTTCAACAAGCGTGAAGACGACGAACGCACCCGCCAGGCAGATGACGACCTGTTTAACTATCTGATGAACGGTGGCACGGTTCCTCCGCTGGAGGTTATCGCACGTGATGAAGGCGGTGTGTGGGTTGTTGAAGGCCATCGCCGTCGCCGTTGCTATGCGCGTTGCGCTGAAGCTGGTAAGCCAGTAGACCGCATTCATATCATGCCGTTTAACGGTAACGATGTGCAGCGTCTGGCTCGCATCATGACGAGTAATAACCAACTCCCCCTTTCCGATATTGAACAGGCTGCTGTTATTCAGGAGCTTCATAACGCTTTCAACCAGACCACCAGCGAGATTGCAAAGCTGGTCAACAAGTCTTTACCGACTGTAGAAAAACTCCTGCTTCTCAGCACTGCTAACCAAGACGTTCAGAATGAAGTTAAATCAGGGGCCGTGTCCGTAGATGTGGCAGTTGACCGCGTAAAAGAGTTCGGCGAAAAGGCCGGTGAGGTTCTCCAGAAGGATAAAGCTTCTGCTGCTGCCAAAGGCAAGAAAAAAGTCACCCGCAGCGTTATAGCGCCCGAAATTAGCATTAAGAAAGCGCGTCGCCTTGTAGAGCTGATCAGCCTGGTGGGTATAAGCGACACAGGTGTTATCGCTCTCGAAGGATTGGTACATGCAGAAGTCGTTGAAATTATCGACGAGCACAAAGCTATCGCCGCTCAGCGTCATGGAGAAACATCATGATTACCGAAAAAAATAATGTTTTTTATTGCGACTGCGGTTTTTCATGGCGGCGCGGTATGAGCGGTTCACATAATTGTGAGGATAGATTGCGGGCAAAACTCACAGACCTTGCGGTACAACTCGCTAACGCCGAGAGCAAGTGCAGGGAGCTGGCGGCGGGTCACTGGCCTCGCTTGCAGGAGCAAGATATCAACGCCTTAATGCGTTTCAATGAAACATGTGAAGACGGCGAAGGATATGACATTGGCGCTGAAGCGATGGCGCGTCTTGTTGAAATAGGTCTGGCAGGCAAAGGTCCTCATGGAATCCGCAATATCACTCCATTCGGTCAGTGGGTAATTAACGCTCTGGAAGGCGAGGTGGATTTGGAGCCGTTGAAAACCGAAGAAGACAACATCGCAGAATCAGCTTTGCGAATGGCTCAACTTAGAACTGGAGCAGCCCAATGACAACACTCAACAAACAGGCGCTGCGTGGTCAGAGCGTCGAAGGTTCTTATTATCTGGTCGAATGCTGCAATTGCGGTGAGATGTATCCCAGCAACCTTTTGGATGGTGGTGAGGCAATTGCTGACTCTGGAGATTATGGTGATTGCTACTGCCACCTGTGCGGAGCCGATGACACGGAGCGCGCAGATTGGGGGGATGTAAATTCGAATGAAGCAAAGGCGTGGAACTTTCAGCAGAAGCGAATTGAAGCGCTGTTGGATGATCTGGATGCCGCAGAGAGCCAAAACGGATATATCCGCGAGCAGCGTGACGAATGGGAGCGCAAGGCAATCAGTAATTTTGAAGAGTGCGTGGAAATGGCGGCGCGAATTGAAGAACTTGAAGCCCAGAGGAAACTTGCTTTCACCGCCAGTAACCGTTGGTCGGATAAATTCAGGGAAGCAGAGAAGCGCATTGCAGAAATGGAAGCGCGAGCCGTTAGTGTTCCAGAGGTACGAATCACCGTTGCTGAGTCCCGGCGTAAAAACCTTACCTGGCGAGAACTGGGCGTGTACAACGAGGGTGCAGATGTGGCGAAAGAGGCAATTATCGAAGCAATCCGCGCCGCTGGCATTGGCGTGAAGGGGGAGTGAGATGGCAGAGCAAACTATTTTAGACGTGTGCTGCGGTTCTCGCATGTTCTGGTTCAACAAGCAGGACACCCGCGCCCTGTTCACTGATATCCGCGCCGAAGAGCATGAGCTGTGCGACGGTCGCCGCCTGGTTATCAGTCACGACCTGATTGCCGACTTCCGTGCGCTGCCATTCGCCGACGCATCGTTTCCGGTTGTGGTGTTTGACCCACCGCACCTCGAGCGCGTGGGCCAGTCTGCCTGGATGGGTAAAAAATACGGGCGACTGAACAAAAAAACGTGGCGCTCTGACTTACGCGCCGGTTTCAAAGAAGCGTTTCGGGTGTTGTGGCCACGCGGCGTGCTTATTTTTAAATGGAACGAAACACAAATCCCAGTTAGCCAGATTCTGGCGCTTACAGATGTGAAACCAGCTATTGGCCAGCGTACCGGGAAGAACGATAAAACCCACTGGATTATTTTTGTGAAGGACTAACTCATGACAACTAAACACCCGGCGCACGGTCCTGTATCACTCGATCGCCTACACCAGATAAGCGAAATACTCAGCAAAATTGAATGCGATATCTGCGGGCATTTATCTACTGACCCAGAGGGTTGGCACTACTGCTGCGAGGATAATAGTAATGATTGATAAATACCGTTTGGAGGATATGCGGCGCGAAAGCGGTGAAAAGGGAGAGCTTGCCCGGTGGGTTATTCAACTCCAAGCTGACCTTGATAGAGAAATAAGAAAGAGCGCTAGCGAAAGGGCTATGCTATCGCGCCTAGCAGTGATAATGCACGGCTCTGAAACAGATTTAAACCTTCTAACGGTAACGGCTCAATCGCTGATGGATCGTTGCAAGGCTGGCAGCGCTTCAGTAACTACAGAATGAAGTAACCGGGTGCAGCCGGTTTAAGTGGAGAACTATGTATGAGCGGACAAATCCAACGTTTTCTTACTCCAGATGACCTCTATCAATTAACTGGTTATCGTCGCCCTTCCCTACAGTGTAAAGCTCTGAGGGATAGTGGAGTATTTTTTATCCCACGTAAGGACGGCAGACCAGGAACAACATGGGATCATGTATCAAACCCGGTTGGCCTTAAGTTGATAGTGAGCAATCCAGAGGAAGAAGAACCAAACTTTAAGGATATGTAATGTCTAGAGCTCGCAAAAACCCCGATGATAACTGGATGCCTCCCCGCGTTCGTCGGGGAAAATCTGCTTATGAGTTTCGCACAACAGATGGTCGTACCGTCAGGTTGTGCAATCCTGACCTAACAAAATCGCAGGTATGGGCAGCTTACGAAAACTTCATAAACGATTTAAAGGTTGGTACGAACTTCAATGCTCTTTGCGAAGAGTTCTTTAATTCCGGTGATTTCCACGAGTTAGCAACTGAAACACGTAAAGACTACAGAAAATACAGTTCAAAGGTGAATGTTGTTTTCGGAAAAATGAAGCCGGATAACATCAAGCCTGAGCACATCAGAAAATATATGGATAAACGAGGTGTTAAGAGCAGAGTTCAGGCAAACCGCGAGAAAGCATTTATGTCCAGGGTTTTCCGGTGGGCATACGAGCGAGGAAAGGTGAAGATGAATCCTTGTCAGGGCGTTAAGCAATTTAAAGAAAAGGCGCGAACCCGTTATATTAGCGATAGGGAATATGATGCACTTTATAGTGTTGCTTCTGTTCCCGTAAAAGTTGCAATGGAGTTGGCATATCTATGTTGCGCCCGCCAGGGAGATATTCTTGACCTCAAAAAGAGTCAAATATTGAGCGAAGGAATTTTAATTCAGCAGAGTAAAACCGCAGTTAGCCAGATCAAGGCTTGGACAAAACGTCTGGAGGATGCCGTTAATCTTGCTGACAGCATTCCTCTCAACAGCGGGATGGTAAGTATTTTTGTCATCCACCAGCCATCAGGTCTTCGATACACCCGCGATGCTTTTAATGCGCAATGGATGAAGACTAAAAAACTTGCTGCAGAAAAATATCCAGACCTCGATTTCCAGTTCACTTTCCATGATCTAAAAGCCAAAGGAATTTCGGATCTTGAAGGTACGCTGAGTGAGAAACAAGAAATTTCAGGTCATAAAAACGCCTCACAAACAGCGAGATATAATCGAAGAATTTCAGTTGTTCCGGTCGTTGGGGGGCAGTAATGCCCTCTTTTTATGGCGAACCTGAATGGCGAAACAATGGTGAACATAGAGCACAAAAACAAAAAAACCACCCGTAGGTGGTTTCACGACACAGCTTATTGCTTTGATTATTCTATTCTTTCCCATGGTACCCGGAGTGGGACTTGAACCCACACAGCGCGAACGCCGAGGGATTTTAAATCCCTTGTGTCTACCGATTCCACCATCCGGGCTCGGGATATAAAGTGGAGGCGCGTTCCGGAGTCGAACCGGACTAGACGGATTTGCAATCCGCTACATAACCGCTTTGCTAACGCGCCGAAATCTTCTGGCTTTTCAGCCGACATCCGCTATTGCCGATGCCTCTAATTTGGAGCGGGAAACGAGACTCGAACTCGCGACCCCGACCTTGGCAAGGTCGTGCTCTACCAACTGAGCTATTCCCGCATCACCAAGTAACTTTGTTAATCACTTGATTTTGTTATCGTCTGGCAATCAGTACTGCCGTTCGATGCGTTGCATTCTACTTACCTGACGCAATGAGTCAACGATATTTTTCACCACTAACGATCGTTTGCTGAAATTTGCGTCGAAACGATCACTGATCAAGCAAATCTCCACGTGCAGCGCTCAAATACTGGAACATTGACCACAAAGTCAGTATCGCGGCGACGAAGAAAAGTGCGATCCCAGCATACTCAACCCAGATATTTGGACGCCACAGCAGCCAGGCCAGTGCAGCCATTTGCGAAGTGGTTTTCACTTTACCAATCCAGGATACGGCTACGCTGCTGCGTTTACCCAGTTCGGCCATCCATTCACGTAGTGCAGAGATGATGATTTCACGCGCAATCATTGTTGCGGCAGGGAGCGTCACCCACCAGCTGTGGTAATGCTCTGTCACCAGTACCATCGCAATAGCTACCAGCACTTTATCAGCGACCGGATCGAGGAAGGCGCCAAAACGCGTGCTTTGGTTCCAGCGGCGAGCCAGAAAACCGTCAAACCAGTCTGTGACCGCTGCGATACAGAAGATCAGCGCACAAACAAAGGGAGCCCAAGTGAATGGCAGGTAAAAAGCCAATACAAAGAATGGGATCAGGATGACGCGAAACAGCGTGAGCAACGTAGGGATATTAAATTGCATATGACGGATAACTATCTGTTGTCAGTGAAATTACCCCTATGTTGCTACAGAGGGCCTAATGTTTCAACGAGTAGAAGATCTTTTCTGCCAGAGCTTGCGAAATACCCGGCACTTTTGCAATTTCTTCGATACTTGCATTACGAAGACCTTGCAAACCTCCCATATATTTCAACAACATCTGGCGACGCTTCGGCCCGACACCTTCGATGGTCTCAAGCGTGCTGGTACTTTTCACTTTCGCCCGCTTTTTACGATGCCCGCTAATCGCATGATCGTGAGATTCATCGCGGATATGCTGGATAACGTGCAATGCAGGCGAATCCGGCGGCAGACTAAAGCCCTCACCTTCCGGCTCAAAGAACAGTGTTTCCAGACCTGCTTTACGATCGGCCCCTTTTGCCACCCCCAGCAAGAGTGGGTGCTGTTTGTCCCAGGGAACGTCCAGTTCAGCAAAAACGGCTTTCGCCTGCCCTAACTGACCTTTACCGCCATCGATCAATATGACGTCCGGAATCTTACTTTCTTCAATCGCCTTACCATAACGCCGACGTAAGACCTGATTCATCGCCGCATAATCATCACCCGGAGTAATGCCGGTAATATTGTAACGCCGATATTCTGCACGCAGCGGGCCATTGGCATCAAAAACCACACAGGAGGCTACTGTCTGCTCCCCCATCGTATGGCTAATGTCGAAGCACTCCATACGCTTCACCGCAGGTAACTTCAATACGGAGGCCAGCGCCGTCAGACGCTGCGTAATCGTCGACTGCTGAGAAAGTTTCGTGGTGAGCGCCACTGCCGCGTTGGTCCGCGCCAGCTTCAGATAACGCGCGCGATCCCCTCGCGGTTTCGTCTGCACATTAATCTTCCGTCCGGCCAGTTCAGACAGAGAGTCTGCCAGCAGGGTTTTATCGCTAAGATTGAAATCGAGCAGGATCTCCCCGGGTAAGGTACGCATCTGGCTCCCCTGCAGATAAAACTGCCCGACAAAGGTTTCGACGACCTCGCCGAGTTCCGTACCACCGGGTACTTTAGGGAAATAGCTGCGGCTGCCCAGCACTTTACCCTGGCGAATAAACAGAACGTGCACACAGGCCATGCCGGCGTCAAACGCCACGCCAATGACGTCCAGATCGTCTCCGGTGTTAGAGACAAACTGTTTTTCGGTCACGCGGCGTACGGCCTGGATTTGGTCACGAATTCGCGCAGCCTCTTCAAATTCGAGATTTTGGCTGGCCTTTTCCATGCGGGTGATCAGCTGTGTTAATACCTGATCGTCTTTTCCGGACAGGAACAGACGAACATACTCGACTTGCTGAGCATACTCTTCCTCGCTCACCAGACCCGCGACACACGGGCCGAGACAGCGGCCAATCTGATATTGCAGACAAGGTCGAGAACGGTTGCGATAAACGCTGTTTTCGCACTGGCGGATAGGGAATATTTTCTGCAACAGCGCCAACGTTTCACGCACCGCATAACCGTTAGGGAACGGTCCAAAGTACTCGCCTTTGGCATGCTTTGCCCCACGATGCATCGCCAGACGCGGGTGGGTATCGCCGCTAAGGAATATAAAGGGGTAGGATTTATCATCACGCAGCAATACGTTATAACGCGGCTGATATAGCTTGATGTAGTTGTGCTCAAGCAATAACGCTTCGGTTTCAGTGTGCGTTACCGTGACATCAATCTGCTGGATTTGCGCGACCAGCGCTTCGGTCTTGCGTGACGCAAGATTACTACGGAAGTAGCTGGAAAGCCTTTTTTTCAGGTCTTTCGCTTTCCCGACATAGATAACCGTTCCGGCGGTATCATACATACGATAGACGCCGGGCTGACTGGTCACGGTTTTCAGGAACGCTTTGGCATCAAACAGATCTGTCACTGGCTTGCTAATGTCTCCGCATTACACAGGCCATGGCGAATTGCCAGGTGAGTCAGCTCTACATCGCCATGAATGTTTAATTTACTGAACATTCGATAGCGATAGCTGTTCACCGTTTTAGGACTAAGATTCAGTTGCTCTGAGATCTCATTAACCTTCTGACCTTTGGTGATCATCAGCATAATCTGCAACTCGCGTTCAGACAAACTGGCAAACGGGGTTTCCGTTTTCTCAGGCTCAATCTGGCTGAGCGCCATTTGCTGAGCGATATCGGAGGCTATATACCGTTGCCCGGAAAAAACCGAACGAATCGCACTCACTACTTCCTGGGGGGCAGCGCCTTTGCTGAGATACCCTGCGGCCCCTGCCTGCATAACTTTTGCTGGTAATGGGTTTTCAGTGTGTACCGTCAGCATGATCACTTTAATGTCTGCCGTGGAACGCGCAATTTTGCGGGTTGCTTCCAGACCGCCAATACCGGGCATATTCATATCCATCAGCACAACGTCAACGGAATTTGAGCGGCACCATTTTACCGCATCTTCACCGCAGCACGCTTCGCCGACAACTTTTATGCCTTTTATATCTTCCAGAATGCGTCGTATCCCTGCGCGCACCAGTTCGTGGTCATCAACAAGAAAAACGTTGATCAAAGGAATATCTCCAGAATAGGGATAACGCTACCGATAGTTAATCGGTCCTATGTTAACGGGTTTTATCTCAACTTTGAAATGTAAAAAACACCCGACTTTCGATTTTGCTCTCGTTTTTGGAAATTAGATTGTACGACGAGTGGAAACTTTCAGTCCTGGCAGCCGTCTGCCACGGTTATATCTGCATAGCTGTTTCATAATGGTGACAAAAAGATCATATTCCTTCGCTGAATGCAAACCAGGCAGTCAAAGTTGTAACAATAATTAACGAGGAAAATACTCGAAATAAACAACATGTGGAGAAAATATATGCACTGCAACATGTTGTTTATTTTAATGTCCACAACATTGGTCCGCGCAAAAAACAACCACAGATATTTTTAGCCTCGCTTATGGTATACTCCGCCGCCTTAAGATTTGACATCGCACTTTTTCATTGAAACATAACGAGGAAAATAAATGAGTACGCCTGACTTTTCCACTGCTGAGAATAACCAGGAACTGGCCAATGAAGTCACCTGCCTGAAAGCCATGTTAACGCTGATGCTGCAGGCAATGGGTCAAGCCGATGCAGGCCGCGTGATTCTTAAAATGGAAAAACAGCTCGCGCTGATTGAAGATCAATCACAGGCTGCGGTATTTTCCAACACGGTTAAGCAAATTAAACAAGCTTACCGCCAGTAATAAGAAACCGGCTGATAGCAATGCTCTCAGCCGGTTTTGCGTCTGACACTCAGAACGATAATTTACTCAGATAAGCCCGGTTGCCGCGGCATAACAGGCTATCTGCGTTTTGTTTGGCGCATTGAATTTCTTTTGCATATTCTTCTGGTGGAAGTTCACGGTATTTTCAGAAATCGACAGAATGATGGCTATCTCTGAAGAGGTCTTCCCTTCTGCCGTCCATTTCAATATTTCCTTTTCCCGCTTGCTAAAACGCATCTCTGGCGCCATAACCATGTCATCTTCCAGCCGCGTCAGTACAGACAGACTTTCCCGTACCAGAAGCTGCATCCTGAGCTCCACTTCATCGCTCGCAAGACGACTGTTACGGATACTTGCACGCGATACAGATAAAAAGCCCAACGCCCGGTTAGGCAACATTAAGCATTGCGTCATCCCTTTGCGTAAACCGTGATTGCGCGCGGCGTCCCACAAAGGTTGCGCATCGCGAAAAAGTGTATCGTTCCAGGGTAAATGCCCCTGGCTGAAGTTTTCAGGTTTCAGCACCGGATCAATAGCAAAATAATTTTCGGACTGATAATGCGCCACCCATGCTTTGGGATAGGTCGTATGAAGTGACGTTTTAGGTCGGGTAAAAGGTACCGGATGACGAACACAGAGCGCGTAGAAATCAAACTCTAAGTGCTGCGTCTGTTGTTGTAATTCCGTATAGACATCCTCTGCCGTCGCCATTTCCTGAAAGCGTAACAGCATGCTCCGTCGCCAGGTGAAGAAATCAAGATCCTGCATACTAAGTGGTAATGCCCCTGAGATTGATAATCATCCAAACATATGAAACAAGCTAACACATAAATGTATTTTATATATGCAAATTATCGGACAAATGAACAATTACTTGAGTATTACTCAACAGCGGAAGGAAGTAACAGAATCAAATGTTAATAATAAAGCAATAGTTATAAATAGTTATGCGAAGAGCACTCGCCAGAAACAATCCCGGCGAGTGCCATATTCACTATTTATTGCATCAAAAACTTTTCAAGAAACTGACGGGTACGTGGCTGCTGCGGATGCGTGAATAAGGACTTTGCTGGTCCCTGCTCGACTATCCGTCCTTGATCCATAAATATCGCTCTATCGGCGACATCGCGAGCAAAGCTCATTTCATGCGTCACAATTACCATGGTGCGTTTTTCCTGCGCCAGTTGGCGGATGGTATTAAGTACCTCGCCAACCAGTTCAGGATCAAGCGCGGAGGTCGGTTCATCAAAAAGAATAACCTCAGGTCGCATCGCCAGCGCTCGGGCAATCGCTACGCGCTGCTGCTGTCCACCCGATAAACGCCGCGGATAGCTGGTTTCTTTACCTGCCAGCCCGACTTTCGCCAGCAATTCACGCGCACGAGCTGTCGCTTCAGCTTTTGGTTCACCTTTGACTATCACCGGCCCTTCAATAATGTTTTCCAGCACTGTCCGATGGGGAAACAAATTAAAGTTCTGGAACACAAAACCGACGTGCTGGCGTAACTGACGAATCAGCCCTTTCTGCTGGGTCAACGAACGCGCGGTATCAATGGTAATCTCACCCACTTTAATGGTGCCCGCCTCCGGTTGCTCCAGCAAATTAATGCTACGCAGCAGCGTGGTTTTGCCCGATCCGCTCGGCCCGATAATCGCCACCACTTCACCAGGTTTGACGTCAAGATCGATCCCATGCAGCACCGTTTGCCCATGAAATTTTTTGACCAGGTTTCTGACTTCGATAGCACTCATTTCGGCTCTCTCTCCTGGCGGTTCAGTTGTTCTTCAAAATAGTTTTGCAGCGCAGAAAGCACCGTCGCCATCACCCAGTAAATCAACGAGGCCGCCAGATACATCGTAAAGACTTCCAACGTACGCGAGGTAATCAGCTGCGCCTGACGGAACAGTTCCGGTACCTGAATAGTGGCGGCCAAAGAGGTATCTTTCACCAGACTGATAAAGCTGTTGCTCAGCGGCGGCAACGCAACGCGCGCAGCCTGCGGCAGGATTGCCCGGCGCATGGTCTGCCAGCGTGTCATACCAATACTGGCACCCGCCTCCCACTGTCCTTTGTCGATGGAAGAGATTGCCGCACGCAGGGTTTCCGCAGCGTAGGCGGCTGTATTAAGCGACAAGCCAATCATCGCCGCCGGGATGGGATCAAGCTCAATTCCAAACTGCGGCAGACCGTAATAAATCATAAACAGCTGGGCAATCAGCGGTGTTCCGCGAAAAATAGAGATATAAAAACGCGCCAGCCAGCGCACAGGCAGCAGCGGCGACAGACGCATCAACGCCAGGATAAACCCCAGCACGAGGCCAAAAAACATCCCGCCGATACTCAGTTGCAGCGTAAAAACCGCGCCTTTGAGCAGATACGGCAGGGAATCAATTACCAGTTGGATACTTTCATGCATTAGCGTTTTTCGACCTGGTTGTTACACGTGAGGATGGTAGGCAAACAGTGCAGGCGCCCCACCGGTATGGATAAAGAGGATTGGCCCTTCATCTTTGAAGCGCTTCTGGCTGATGCCGTCAATCAAACCCGCCATCGCCTTACCGGTATACACCGGATCCAACAAAATGCCTTCCAGGCGCGCCAGCAGTTTTACTGCCTCCATGCCTTCTTCGTTTGGCGTACCGTAGCCCGGCGCATAATAATCATCCCATAACAGGATATCCGCTGAGGCCGTCAGTTCCAGTTCATGGGCAATATCCTGCTGCAACGTGACAACTTTGGGTTTTTGATCGGCGACGCTGCGCGAGACGGTCACGCCGATAAGCTCGACGTCTGGCATCAGTTGTTCCAGGCCCACGGCCAGTCCGGCATGCGTTCCCGCACTGCCCGATGCGACCACCACGGAAGAGAGCGAAACGGCCCCTTCACACTGCTGGGCAATTTCCAGCGCGCTTTCCACATAACCCATCGCCCCCAGAGCATTAGAGCCCCCAACCGGGATCACATACGGGCGGAACCCTTGCGCTTCAATGCGCGTCGCCAGCTCCTGCAACTGCGCATTCGGATCGGTTAGCGCGTCACACATTTCGATCTGCGTATTAAACAGATCCAACAGCAGACGGTTGCCATTGGTGAGATAGTTTTCCGCCGTGGTGCCAATCGGATTTTCCAACAGCGCCACGCAGTGCAGGCCAAGCTTAGCCGCTACCGCCGCCGTCTGGCGAACATGGTTAGACTGGATGGCACCCGCGGTTATCAGCGTATCAGCGCCTTCACGCAGTGCGTCTGCGGCCAGGAACTCCAGCTTACGCAGCTTATTGCCGCCCATGGCCATCGGCGTGACGTCATCGCGTTTGATGAAAATATCGCGCCCAAGGTAGTCGGAGAAACGTGGAAGATATTCGAGCGGCGTTGGCGCGCCAATAAATTCCAGACGTGGAAAGCGCGTTAAGTTATGCAGCGGCATACAGCCTCCGGTATTCGTTGTTGTGATGTTCTTTTTATTATGCACGCTCAGGCGCAATGAAATAAAAAAAGGCGCTGTTAAAGGCGCCTTTTTTTCAGCGGATGACGATTATTTCGTCACATCCGCTCCAAACCATTTTTCAGACAGGGCTTTCAGCGTACCGTCTTTTTGCATTTCAGCAATGGCCGCATCAACCGCTTTCAGCAGATCTTCATTGCCTTTGCGCAGCGCCACGCCGGACTCCTGACGGGAGAACGCTTCACCGGTCACAGCCAGCGTATCCTTGGTTTTCTTGACCAGATCCAGCGCCGCCAGACGGTCAACCAGAATGGCGTCGATACGGCCTACACGCAGATCCTGGTATTTAGTCGGGTCGTCGTCATAGGTACGAATATCCACGCCCTGCACGTTCTGGCGCAGCCACTCTTCATAGTTGGTGCCCAGACCAACGCCGACTTTTTTACCTTTCAGATCGGCAGCGGTCTTAATAACGCCTTCATTGCCTTTTTTCACCAGCGCCTGAATACCAGAAACCGTATACGGGGTAGAGAAATCGTATTTTTTCTTCCGTTCGTCAGAGATGGTTACCTGGTTTATCACCACATCGATACGTTTGGAATCTAACGACGCCAGCATGCCGTCCCATTTGGTCGGCTTGAGCGAGGCTTTCACACCCAGATGTTTAGCCAGCTCCTCGGCAAATTCCACTTCAAAACCGGTCAGTTTGCCATCGTCACCCTGGAAACTAAACGGGGGATAAGTCCCTTCAAGCCCCACCAGCAGCGTGCCGCGCTCTTTCACTTTATTTAACAGACCTTCGTCCGCAAATGTTTTTGCGCTCATACCCGCGACAAGTGCAACAGCCATTACACCCATCAGCGCCTGACGTCCCAGAAGTGCTAATTTCATAGTTACCCCGAATATTGTCATTAGTGACCATCATTTATGACCGAAGTGTAGAACGTTCGCCGTAATTCACAAACACGACTCTGTTACACCTTATTCGTTTTTAATATATATCAGAACTGGCTGTCCAGGAGGATTTCTGCATATGCCCTATATGCGTATGGGCTTTAAACTGCTCATACTTACGTAAGGCGATGCGGTAATTGTTGGTGCTGGTTTCCGGCAGCCACGGGGCAAGGTTTTCGTCGAGGAACCCTTCCTGTAGCAGATCGTGAGAGATATTTTGTTCGGTCAGGTGATTCCCGAGGCGACGCAGACGGACAACGTATTCACGTACCGTACCGTGACTCATTTCGGTCTGCTCAAATAAAAACTGTTTAAAACCGATAATATCGAAAAAGTCGCTCTGCTCTTTGCAATGCAAATCACCGCAAAAACGGCACAGTGCCACCCACTCTTTTTTCTCCTGCTCCCACTCGGCTTCATCCAACAAAGTGTCCAGGCGGGCGATGGCGATTTTATTCACAATTTGCCCGCGACGAACCAGCGTGATCCTGTCGAGCAACTTAAAGCAATGGGCGCAATGCGTCTGGCTGTGTTTGAAATCTTTGAGGTAGCGGCTTAGAGGCCGTCTTTTTGATTGCTGCACCGTCATGAGAACTCCTGGTAGTCAATTCGTAATGCGGCATTGTTCAGGGGTAATGATGTACCCCTATAGCTTACCCAGCTTGGTGCGTAGACGTTTGATGGCCTGACTGTGCAACTGGCTGACCCGTGATTCCCCGACTTCCAGTACCGCGCCGATCTCTTTCAGATTCAGCTCTTCCTGGTAGTACAGCGTTAACACCAGCTTTTCGCGCTCCGGCAACGCCTCGATCGCGTCCATCACGCGCTGGCGGAGGTTACCCTCAAGAAGCTGTTGTAACGGGTTTTCCTGCTGATGTTCTTCCGTCACCAGCTCAATACTATCGCCATGCTCTTCCCGCCACTCGTCGTAGGAGAAGAGTTGGCTGTTATTGGTATCGAGCAACATCTGACGATACTCTTGCACAGGAATAGCCAGACGCGCCGCCACTTCGGTTTCCGTCGCGTTGCGCCCTAATTCCTGCTCCAGTTGTCCCATCGCCTGTGCCACTTCGCGAGCATTGCGCCGAACGCTACGCGGCACCCAATCCCGGCTACGTAGTTCGTCCAGCATTGCTCCACGAATACGCTGCACTGCGTAAGTGGTAAATGCCGTTCCTTGCAAAGCGTCATATCGGTCAACGGCATTCAATAACCCGATGCCGCCCGCTTGTAGCAGGTCATCCAGTTCTACGCTCGCCGGCAAACGCACCTGAAGGCGCAATGCTTCGTGACGCACCAACGGTACATAACGCTGCCACAGCGAGTGTTTATCCATTACACCTTCAGCGGTATACAGTGAATTCACGATAAACAGCCCTGCGTTAAATGAGTTATCGGCATGATTATCCGTTTCTGCAGGGGTTTTAATCGGGTGAATAGTGGGTGAAATGGGGGGTTATTTAGGGGTTACGGGTAAAGCTAAATGTAAAAAACCCCGCCGGAGCGGGGTTTGCGCAGTAAGCGTAAATTAACGCAGCAGAGACAGAACGTTCTGCGTGGTCTGGTTAGCCTGTGCCAGTACAGAAGTACCTGCCTGTTGCAGAATGTTTGCACGAGACATGTTGGACACTTCGGTCGCGTAGTCAGCATCTTCGATACGGCTACGGGCTTCAGACAGGTTGTTTACGGTGTTACCCAGGTTGGTAATGGTAGAGTTGAAACGGTTCTGTACCGCACCCAGGTCGGAACGCAGGTCAGCAACTTTCGCCAGCGCCGCGTCGATTTTAGCCAGCGGGCTGTCGGTTTTCGCGGTAGCGACTTCGTTCAGTGCAGTACCGCTTTTGAAGTTATGATCTTTTACGCTGGAGGCCAGATATTGTTTGCCGCCAACAGTAGCCACTTCAGTTTTACCGTTCACACCACCGAACTGAACAGCAGCTTCTTTGCTAACGCCTTTATCATCGGTATATGCAACAGTTTTAGCAGTGATTTTACCGTCTTTGTAATCAGCAGCGTAATACTTACCACCGTTTTCCAGAGCATAACCGCCATCAATCACTTTGCCATTTTTGTCTTCAAAAGACATTTTCACCAGAGTGGTATTACCTGCAACTGCACCAGTAACACCTGCATCAGCTAATGCTTTCGCTGCATCTGTAGTGTCTGGTTTGGTTGCTGCAACATCAACGGTCTGAACCTTTGTAACACTACTTGTGTCTTCCAGTTTAATTGTCGGTTCTTTAGTTGTGCTTATCGTAACTGCGCCAGTTCCCGCATTAACTGTTGCTTGATAGAATCCATCTTTGTCTGTACCAGTAACATTTACATAATAGTTACCATCTTTAAAACGTACATCAGCAACACCTGTACCAGTTGAAGTTAATGCTGTGTTAATCGCTGCTGAATCAGGTTTAGTAATAGCTTGCGTATCATCTTTATAAGTCCCTGCACCTACAACTGCAGCACTAGTCTTATAACCGTCCTGCACGCTCAGGCTATCCAGACCCAGCGTTTTGGAGTTGATTTCTTTCAGGTTGATATCGATGGTTTCGCCATCGTTGGCACCAACCTGGATGGTCAGGGTGTTGTCTTTCGCCAGCACTTTCACGCCGTTGAACTGGGTCTGACCGGATACGCGGTCGATTTCGTTCAGACGCTGAGTGATTTCAGCCTGGATGGAGTCGAGGTCAGACTGGGAGTTAGTACCAGTAGAAGACTGAACCGCCAGCTCACGAACACGCTGCAGGTTATTGTTGATTTCAGACAGAGAACCTTCAGTGGTCTGCGCGATGGAGATACCATCGTTGGCGTTACGGGACGCCTGAGTCAGACCTTTGATGTTAGAGGTGAAGCGGTTAGCAATCGCCTGACCAGCAGCATCATCTTTCGCGCTGTTGATACGCAGACCAGAGGACAGACGCTCGATAGCGGAGCTCAGAGAAGACTGAGATTTGTTCAGGTTATTCTGGGTCAACAGCGACAGGCTGTTTGTATTGATGACTTGTGCCATGATCTTTTCCTTATCAATTACAACTTGATGTTATTGGGCTGTTGCCCACGGTTTCTCACCGTAACCCTTGTATCGGCACCTTAATTTCGAACTTTAGAAAATTTTTACTTTCCGTCGTTTTTTTTCTTAGCCGCTGAAATACCCTCTATATGCACCACTATTCCGCGCATTATTTTTGCAAAACTATTATTAAACTTTGCGCGCAGATTGCCGATAAAGCGGTTAACTACTGTTTGCAATCACAAGGAATTAGGCATGCCTTCATTTACATCACTGGGCGTTGGTTCGAACTTACCGCTGGATACATTGCTGACAAACTTAACCACTGCTGAGAAAAAGCGTTTAACGCCGATTACCCAGCAGCAGAGCGCCAACACCTCGCGTCTGACCGCGTATGGCACGCTAAAAAGTGCATTAGAAAAATTTCAGACTGCGAATACCGCACTGAACAATGCCGATCTGTTTAAAAGCACCACTGCTACCAGCAGCACAGAAGATTTAAAAGTCAGCACCACCGCGGGCGCTGCTCCAGGGAAATACACCGTCAGCGTCACTCAACTGGCGCAAGCACAGTCATTATCGACTACGGCAAAAATTACCTCGACTAAAGAACAGTTAGGCGATACCAGCGTCGATGAACGTACGATTACGATTTCGCAGCCAGGCCGTAAAGAACCACTGGAAATCAAATTAGGCAAAGGTGAAACCTCTCTGGAGGATATTCGTGATGCCATTAACGACGCGGACAGCGGTATTTCCGCCAGCCTGGTGAAGGTTAAAGAAGGCGACTACCAATTGGTGTTAACCGCAGAAAGCGGCACTGAAAGCGAAATGACCATCTCAGTATCAAATGATTCGAAACTGAGCGATTTACTGTCCTATGACAGCAAAGCGGGCAGTGGGAAAATGAAGCAACTGGTCGGGGCGCAAAATGCGCAATTGACTGTCAACGGCATTGATATTGAACGTCAAAGCAATACCGTAACTGACGCACCGCAGGGCATCACGCTCCAACTTACCAAAGAAGTAAAAGATGCGTCGATCACTGTAACAAAAAGTGATGAAAAGGCCACAACAGCAATTAAGGCCTGGGTAGAAGCCTATAACTCGCTGGTGGATACCTTTGGCACGCTGACTAAATATAAAGAAGTAGAACCGGGTGAAGCGGCCAGCGCAGATAACGGCGCGTTACTGGGTGATAGCGTTCTCCGTACCATTCAAAACGGCATTCGCGCGCCATTTGCTAACAGCGGCAGCGAATCCCCGTTTAAAACCATGTCTGAGATCGGCATTACGCAGGACGGTGGTACCGGCAAGCTAAAAATCGATGAAGAAAAGCTGGCTAAAGCTCTGAAAGATAATACCGCTGCCACTCGCGAACTGTTGGTTGGCGACGGCAAAGAGACCGGTATTACCACTAAGATTGCCACCGAAGTAAAAAGCTATCTGGCCGATGACGGCATTATCGATAATGCGCAAGACAATATTAACGCCAACCTGAAACTGCTGACTAAGCAGTATCTGACCGTAAGCAACAGTATTGATGAAGTCGTGGCACGTTATAAAGCCCAGTTTACCCAACTGGATTCCATGATGAGTAAGCTGAACAGCACCAGTACGTATTTGGGTCAACAATTTGCTGCGATGAGTAATTCCTGATAACACGAGGTAAGCATGTACACCGCGAGCGGTACCAAAGCCTATGCACAGATCAGTGTGGAAAGCGCCGTAATGAGCGCCAACCCACATCAGTTGATCGAAATGTTGTTTGATGGCGCGAACAGCGCCCTGGTGCGCGCTCGCCTGTTTATGCAGCAGGGTGATATCGTCGCCAAAGGTGAAGCGTTAAGTAAAGCCATCAATATTATTGATAATGGCCTGAAAGCCGGCCTGGACCACGAAAAAGGGGGAGAACTCGCCACCAATCTCTCTTCATTGTATGACTATATGGTTCGCCGTTTACTGCACGCTAATCTGAATAATGATTGTCAAGCCATTGAAGAAGTCGAAGGGTTACTCGGCAACATTGCGGATGCCTGGAAACAGATCTCACCGAACGCGTCGTCCCAGGAGTCTCGTTAATGACCTCAGCCGTGGAGTTTATCAACCGTTGGCAGCGCATCGCGCTACTCAGTCACTCGTTGCTGGAACTGGCGCAGCGCGGTGAATGGGACCTTTTACTGGAACAGGAAGTTACCTATCTGCAAAGTATTGAAGTGGTCATGGAAGAGCAAACTCCACCGGGCATTACGCGAAGTATTCAGGACTTAGTCGCCGGGTACATTAAACAGACGCTGGATAACGAGCAACTGCTCAAAACATTATTGCAGCAACGCCTCGATGAACTCAGCAATCTTATCGGTCAGTCGACGCGCCAAAAGACGTTGAATAACGCCTATGGCCGTCTTTCCGGCATGCTGCTGGTACCCGACGCCCCCACTGCCCCACAATAATTTCCCGTCTCGTCTGAATTATCTTCCATACTCCAGAGGTCGGCCAAACGACTTCTGGAGCACGGAAGATGAAAAATCCCACGTTATTGCAGTACTTCCACTGGTATTACCCTGATGGCGGTCAACTCTGGCCCGAACTTGCCGAACGCGCAGGCGGACTCAATGATATCGGCATCAATATGGTATGGCTGCCTCCCGCCTATAAAGGCGCGTCCGGCGGCTATTCCGTTGGCTACGACTCCTACGATCTGTTTGATCTGGGCGAATTCGACCAAAAGGGAACCGTCGCCACCAAATACGGCGATAAAAACCAGCTGCTGGCGGCGATTGACGCGCTGAAACACAATGATATTGCCGTACTGCTGGACGTGGTGGTTAACCACAAAATGGGCGCGGATGAGAAAGAAAAGATCCGCGTCCAACGGGTTAACGCCGAGGATCGCACGCAAATAGACGATGAGATTATCGAATGCGAAGGCTGGACGCGCTACACCTTTCCTGCCCGCGCAGGCCAGTACTCGCAATTCATTTGGGATTTCAAATGCTTCAGCGGCATTGACCATATAGAGAATCCCACCGAAGACGGCATTTTCAAAATCGTTAACGATTACACCGGCGAAGGCTGGAACGATCAGGTTGATGATGAGTTGGGTAATTTTGATTATCTGATGGGAGAAAATATCGATTTTCGTAATCACGCCGTCACCGAGGAAATCAAATACTGGGCGCGCTGGGTGATGGATCAAACCCATTGCGACGGCTTTCGCCTGGATGCCGTCAAGCACATTCCGGCCTGGTTTTATAAAGAGTGGATTGAGCACGTGCAGGAAGTCGCGCCAAAACCGCTGTTTATCGTCGCGGAATACTGGTCCCACGAAGTCGATAAGCTACAAACCTACATCAACCAGGTAGAGGGGAAAACCATGCTGTTCGACGCCCCCCTACAGATGAAGTTTCACGAAGCGTCCCGTCAGGGCCGCGATTATGACATGAGCCAGATTTTCACCGATACCCTGGTAGAAGCAGATCCGTTTCATGCCGTCACGCTGGTGGCCAATCACGACACCCAACCTTTACAGGCACTCGAAGCCCCTGTCGAGCCGTGGTTTAAGCCGCTGGCCTATGCGCTGATCTTGCTGCGTGAAAATGGCGTACCGTCGGTGTTTTACCCTGACCTCTACGGAGCGCATTACGAAGACACCGGCGGCGATGGCGAAACCTATCCTATCGACATGCCGATCATTGAACAGCTTGATGAACTGATCCTCGCGCGCCAGCGCTTCGCACACGGGGTACAGACACTCTTTTTCGATCATCCTAACTGTATCGCTTTTAGCCGCAGCGGAACGGACGACGATCCCGGCTGTGTGGTTGTTCTGTCTAACGGCGATGACGGGGAAAAGACCATCAATCTCGGCGCGAATTACGGCAATAAAACCTGGCGTGACTATCTGGGAAATCGCGAGGAAAGCGTGGTCACCGATGAAAACGGCGAAGCAACGTTTTATTGTAACGGCGGGAGCGTCAGCGTGTGGGTCATTGAAGAAGTGATATAAAACTCAACCCCGGTGGCCATGGGCTACCGGGGCATACGGTTTATGGCAGCGGTGTGGCCAGCGGCGTTTTCTTTAACGCATCAGCACATTCCTGCGTCGGGCGATCGACCCGTTGCAGCGTCATACCGTCATATTCCAGCGTATTGCCTTCGCGTTCGATCTCATACAGCTCGCGTTTCACCGTCACGTTGGTGAGATCGCCAGAGAGCATCGTCAGTTTCCCCGGCAGCGCGATCACCCGCTGCCACTGGCGACAATCCAGCGTATCGCCCTCTTTCGTTATCACCAGGCTGGCAATCGCTTCCGGGCTTACCAGACTGCGTTGCGGACCTTTTGACTGCCAGTATCCCTCCAGACCGGCTGGCGCTGGCGTTTTCACCACGTCGTTATAATTTTCTACTTCGGCGCATCCGGTAAGCGCCAGAAAAACACCAACGATTGCTAATTTTTTCATCATTCATCCTGCATGCGAAGAAAATGGGATTGTGGCATTAAAGGCCTGATGTCGCCAGCCTTTCGGCAGCGTTGAGAAAGATTGATCCAGACGGTATTACCTCTTATTACTCATAGTCAAAAATTATGAACGGTGTAGTATCCACACTTCTTGTTACATACCTTCTGAGTTCAGAGGCGCAACGCATGTCATGGCAACACTTCAAACAGGCCTGGTTAATTAAATTTTGGGCCCCCGCCCCTGCGGTCATCGCAGCGGGTATTCTCTCCACTTATTATTTCGGCATTACGGGAACCTTTTGGGCCGTTACCGGTGAATTCACCCGTTGGGGTGGGCAAATCCTGCAACTGTTTGGCGTGCACGCCGAAGAGTGGGGATACTACAAGCTGATTCATCTCGAAGGCTCGCCCCTGACCCGCATTGACGGCATGATGATCCTCGGTATGTTCGGCGGCTGTTTTGCTGCCGCGCTGTGGGCTAACAACGTCAAGTTACGCATGCCGCGCAGTCGGGTGCGCATTATGCAGGCGATTGTTGGCGGGATGATCGCCGGATTCGGCGCCCGGCTCGCGATGGGCTGCAACCTGGCCGCATTCTTCACCGGCATTCCACAGTTCTCGCTACATGCCTGGTTTTTCGCGCTGGCAACGGCAATCGGCTCATGGTTTGGCGCACGCTTTACCCTGCTGCCGATGTTTCGTATTCCGGTCAAAATGCAGAAAGTCTCCGCCGCTTCGCCGTTGACGCAAAAGCCAGATCAGGCCCGTCGCCGTTTCCGCCTTGGCATGCTGGTGTTTATCGGCATGATCGGCTGGGCGCTGCTCACCGCGATGGATAAACCCAAGCTCGGTCTGGCGATGCTGTTTGGCGTTGGGTTCGGTCTGCTGATTGAACGGGCGCAAATCTGCTTCACCTCCGCCTTCCGCGACCTGTGGATTTCTGGTCGCACCCATATGGCAAAAGCGATCATCTTCGGGATGGCAGTCAGCGCCATCGGTATCTTTAGCTACGTGCAACTGGGCGTCGAGCCTAAAATCATGTGGGCGGGTCCAAATGCGGTGATCGGCGGCTTACTGTTCGGCTTTGGCATCGTTTTAGCGGGCGGATGTGAAACCGGCTGGATGTATCGCGCCGTTGAAGGCCAGGTGCATTACTGGTGGGTTGGTCTGGGCAACGTTATTGGCTCGACCATTCTGGCCTACTACTGGGATGATTTTGCTCCCGCGCTTGCCACCAACTGGGACAAAGTGAATTTGCTCAACACCTTCGGTCCGCTCGGTGGTCTACTGGTAACCTATCTGCTGTTGTTTGCCGCGCTGATGCTCATTATCGGCTGGGAAAAACGCTTCTTCCGTCGCGCAGGACTGACGCCTGCCAAGGAGTCTGTATGAAAAATATCGTGCCTGATTATCGCCTCGATATGGTCGGCGAACCGTGTCCATACCCGGCTGTCGCCACGCTGGAAGCGATGCCGCAATTGAAGAAAGGTGAAATTCTGGAAGTGGTGAGCGATTGCCCGCAGTCAATCAACAATATTCCACTGGATGCGCGTAATCACGGCTATACGGTGCTGGATATTCAGCAGGATGGCCCAACGATCCGCTATTTGATTCAGAAGTAATGCGATTCTCCCGTTGCCTGGCGCAGCGGGAGAATGTTCAGTGACTAAACATGCCTCGACATCAGGTGCATGACTTTGCGCTCCCGCCTTTGTTTCCTCTACTTAGCATCACAGGTCGATCGTTCCATGCTCAGATGGTAAACTGTCGGACTCTAAGAATTCGCTGATTTTTATAATGTTTAAACTATTCGCAAAGTACACATCAATAGGGGTCATCAACACGATGATTCACTGGATTGTCTTTGCTATATGCATATACGGACTGCACACCGGACAAGCTCTCGGTAATTTTTCTGGTTTCCTCGTGGCGGTATCGTTCAGCTTCTTTGCAAACGCAAGATTCACTTTCAAGTCATCGACTACAACCATGCGCTACATGCTCTATGTTGGCTTCATGGGCACACTCAGCGCTGCTGTAGGATTGTGTGCTGATAAGTCAGGTATGGCGCCTATCATCACTTTAATCTTATTCTCAGCCATCAGTTTGGTATGCGGTTTCATTTATTCTAAGTTCATTGTCTTTAGGGATGCGAAATGAAAATATCTTTGGTCGTTCCGGTCTTTAACGAAGAGGACGCGATACCAATTTTCTATAAAAATGTTCGCGAATTTGAAGAACTCAAAAAGCATGATGTAGAAATCGTATTCATCAATGACGGAAGCAAAGACGCAACAGAATCAATCATCAACGCGCTTGCGGTATCTGATAAGCTCGTGGTTCCTGTTTCATTTACCCGTAATTTTGGAAAAGAGCCAGCCATATGCGCGGGGCTTGACTATGCCACTGGTGAAGCCGTCATTCCGATCGATGTTGACCTACAGGATCCCATTGACGTTATTCCGGTCATGATAGAGAAATGGCAGTCAGGTGCAGATATTGTACTGGCAAAGCGTTCTGACCGCTCTACAGATGGGAAACTAAAACGTAAAACCGCTGAATGGTTTTATAAATTACACAATAAAATCAGTGCCCCCAAAATAGAAGAGAACGTTGGCGATTTTAGACTCCTGTCCCGCCATGTAGTAGAGAACATAAAACTCATGCCAGAACGTAACCTATTTATGAAAGGCATTCTGAGCTGGGTTGGTGGTCGTACTGATGTCGTCGAATACACACGAGCCGGGCGTATTGCGGGCAACTCAAAATTTAACGGTTGGAAATTGTGGAATCTCGCACTAGAGGGCATTACCAGTTTTTCGACGTTTCCACTCCGGATTTGGACTTACATTGGTTTTTTTGTCGCTGCTTTATCCTTCTTGTACGGAGCGTGGATGATTGCCGATAAAATATTTTGGGGAAACCCGGTGGCGGGATATCCATCTATTATTGTTTCTATTCTCTTCCTTGGTGGTGTTCAGCTAATTGGAATAGGTGTGTTAGGAGAGTACATAGGCAGAATATACATCGAAAGCAAGCAACGTCCACGCTATATAGTTAAAAAACAAGATGGAAATAAAAATGTTCTCTAAACTCGACAAGAAATTACTCTTAATTTACTCAGGACTGGCTCTATTATTCATCTATCCTTTAATACAAGCTGGAATATACTATAGGGACGACTTAGATAGATCCATAAGTGGGTATTATGGTTGGCGTGGCTTAGGCCGTCCTTTTGCAGATATTTTAGCAAGATTTTTTTCTGCAAGTGGTCATTACAACCTTGACTTATTTCCGTACACGATGCTCGCGTCCTGTGTATTTTTAGGTGCATCTTCACTTGCGCTCAGTAAACATTTGATCAGATCAGATGTTGCAAATGCAAAAATGGTTGCCGCACTTTTAATATTCAATCCATTCATTCTGCAAAATATCGCTTATCGATACGATAGCCTGGGAATGTCTATCGCTTTTTTCCTTGCAGTAATTGCGTATACGTATTCAAATAAAAATTTGGCACTAGAGATTGCGACAAAACTAATATCAGGAATATTAGCTTTAACATTGTATCAGCCATGTGCAAACATTTTTATTGGTTTACTTGCTATTGACGTAATAATTATAGCGTTAAAACAACACGTAAAAGTCAAAGAATTCGTAATTTTTTTATTCAAAAAAACAATTCTATTTTTATCGTTTTACATTATCTATATGCTTTTCTTTTCTCCAAAAAACAACTCTCGCGCAGAGCTAATACCTTTGGATAAAGGAGGATTGGATTACCTCATAGGAACATTAGCTTCTTTAAAAGCGTTAGTCCTTTCTTATCTTTATCATCCGGTTTACATCTATTTCGCAATACCGATGTTAATAAGTTGTGTGTTTATGCTCATTTCTTATCGTACACACATAGGAAATATCGCGTCCTTTATTTTATATGGCGCCATTTCTTTTTTAATATTCATCATTTCCCTTATGGGGCCAACCATATTACTTCAGGATGCACCTGTACTTCCACGTACTTTAGTTTCCTTTTCAGTTATAATGGTTATAATTGCTATACCAATCATGCATTTTGCCCCTCGCCTCAAATATGCAGCACTGATTCCTGTTATTGCCTCACTTGCCTTTAGCGCTCAATTGGGCAACACAATGAAAGCACAACAAGAATATGAAGATTTTGTTTTCAACATGATTGCACTGGATATTGCAAATCATAAGAACATCGTTTCGATTGGGACTGTAGGCCAGTTAAATGCAAATGAAAGGGCAAAACTGATAATAGAAAACAAACCGCTTGTAGGTCATTTCGTTTTTCCAGCCACTGAGTTTTTAGCATCCTTCCAATTAATTAACAAAGGATTATTACAAACACAGCATGGTTATAGTGATGTGCAAGAAAACAAAAATAAACTGGCTAATATGATAAGCAAAGGAATCAAACCGGTATCCTCTAACCAGTATTACTCATTATTTATTTCAGATAACACCGCCATAGTCTTTTTGGGGAAATACAATAATTAGCTATTACGAGCCCTCATACTGAAATTTGAGGGCTTTTTATTCGGCAAGATGGGATTCATGACGACGGCTCAGCATCAGGCATACCTTACGGTACATACAGGAAACTTCACTGAGATAAAATGCCGGGAGTTTGACCGATGTGATGTGCATCCATGCACTTTTATATTAAACCGCAGATTTAGGTTAGTGAACCTACACCTGCATCGACATCACTTCCTGGTAGGCCGACACCAGTTTGTTACGTACCTGAATCCCCATCTGCATCGAGACCGACGCTTTTTGCATATCGGTCATCACATCATTTAACGCAATACCCGGCTCACCGAGGGTAAATTTCTCAGCCTGCGTACGGGACGCGGTTTGCACATCGCTGATCCTGTCTAACGCCGCATGCAGTTGTCCGGCAAAACTCACGGTCGGTTGTGGCTGCATATCCTGCATTTTTGCTGACATCGCCGTGGCCTGTAACTGGCTGATGACCCCTTCAATCCCCTGTATTGCCGACATTCTGATCCCCTGGATGATTTTTTACTTAGCTGAGATTACCAGTTAGTCAATAAGATAAAGGCGTTAAATAACGATAAAAAACCACGGTTTTTAACGCATAGAAAAATTCGAAACCGCAAATAATGAGACCGTCAATTTTTCGAGTTTGCTGACCCGGGAGTGAGTCTTGTTCCACTTTGCAAAAAACGCCGTCCACGATAAGCCACGAGGTGCGAGATGAGTGCGACAGCATCGACTGCAACCCAGCTTAAACCTCTCGAGTGGTTAAACCGCCTGCGTGCGAATCCCAGAATTCCTCTGATTGTGGCGGGAGCCGCTGCCGTCGCTATCATCGTGGCGATGGTCCTGTGGGCCAAAACACCTGACTACCGCACACTGTTCAGCAACCTATCCGATCAGGATGGTGGCGCGATTGTCACCCAACTGACGCAGATGAACGTTCCCTATCGTTTTACTGAGGGAAGCGGTGCTATAGAAGTTCCTGCCGATAAAGTTCACGAATTGCGATTGCGTCTGGCACAACAAGGTCTGCCGAAGGGCGGCGCCGTTGGCTTTGAGCTGCTGGATCAGGAAAAGTTTGGTATTAGCCAGTTTAGCGAGCAGGTCAACTACCAGCGTGCGCTGGAAGGTGAATTAGCCCGTACCATTGAAACGCTGGGACCGGTAAAACGCGCCCGCGTGCATCTGGCAATGCCAAAACCGTCGCTGTTTGTGCGTGAGCAAAAAGCACCTTCAGCCTCCGTGACCGTTAACCTTGAACCTGGCCGCGCACTGGATGAAGGTCAAATCAGTGCGGTCACGCATCTGGTTTCCAGCGCTGTTGCAGGCTTGCCGCCGGGCAACGTTACGCTGGTCGACCAGGCGGGTCATCTGTTAACTCAGTCAAACACCAGCAGCCGCGATCTTAACGATGCGCAGTTGAAATACGCCAGCGATGTCGAAGGGCGCGTTCAACGTCGTATCGAATCGATCCTGTCGCCGATTGTCGGCAACGGTAACGTACATGCGCAGGTCACCGCGCAACTGGATTTTGCTAATAAAGAGCAAACCGAAGAACAGTACCGTCCAAACGGTGATGATTCCCAGGCCGTGCTGCGTTCACGCCAGTTAAACGTCAGCGAGCAGATCGGTAGCGGAGCGCCAGGCGGCGTACCGGGCGCATTGTCTAATCAACCAGCACCGGCTAATACCGCGCCAATCGCCACCCCTCCGGCTAATCAGCAAAATGCGCAAACCGCGCAAACGGCAAATAACAACAATAATGCTGGTCCACGCAGTACGCAGCGTAATGAAACCAGCAACTATGAAGTCGACCGTACCATTCGCCACACCAAAATGAACGTCGGCGATGTGCAGCGTCTCTCGGTTGCAGTGGTGGTCAACTATAAAACGTTGCCGGACGGTAAACCGCTGCCGTTAACCGCAGATCAGATGAAACAGATTGAGGACCTGACCCGCGAAGCGATGGGCTTCTCCGACAAACGTGGCGATACCCTGAACGTGGTGAACTCTCCGTTCACGGCGACCGACGATTCCATAGGTGAGCTGCCGTTCTGGAAACAGCAGGTCTTTATTGAACAGTTGATGACCGCAGGCCGTTGGTTGCTGGTGCTGCTTGTTGCCTGGATCCTGTGGCGTAAGGCTGTTCGCCCGCAGTTGGTTCGCCGCAGCGAAGAAGCAAAAGCGGTACAGGAACAAACGCGTATCCGTCAGGAAACCGAAGAAGCGGTAGAAGTTCGCCTCAGCAAAGACGAACAAACCCAGCAGCGTCGTACGAATCAACGTCTGGGTGCAGAAGTGATGAGCCAGCGTATTCGTGAAATGTCAGATAACGATCCGCGCGTCGTGGCGCTGGTCATTCGCCAGTGGATGAGTAACGATCATGAGTAATGCCCTTACCGGTACCGATAAAAGCGTCATCCTGCTGATGACCATTGGCGAAGATCGCGCGGCTGAGGTATTTAAACACCTTTCCACGCGCGAAGTTCAGGCGCTCAGTACAGCGATGGCGAACGTACGCCAGATCTCCAACAAACAGTTGACGGAAGTGCTGGCCGAGTTTGAGCAAGAAGCAGAACAATTTGCCGCGCTGAATATCAACGCCAACGAATATCTGCGCTCCGTGCTGGTGAAAGCGCTGGGCGAGGAACGCGCCTCCAGCCTGCTGGAAGATATTCTGGAAACCCGCGATACCACCAGCGGCATTGAAACGCTCAACTTTATGGAGCCACAAAGCGCCGCCGACCTTATCCGCGACGAGCATCCACAGATTATCGCCACCATTCTGGTGCACCTCAAACGGGGCCAGGCCGCCGATATTCTGGCGCTGTTCGACGAGCGTTTACGTCACGACGTGATGCTGCGTATCGCCACCTTCGGCGGCGTGCAGCCTGCCGCGCTGGCAGAACTGACCGAGGTACTGAACGGTCTGCTCGATGGTCAGAACCTCAAGCGCAGCAAAATGGGCGGCGTGAGAACGGCAGCAGAAATTATCAACCTGATGAAAACCCAGCAGGAAGAAGCGGTTATTACCGCCGTACGCGAATTCGACGGCGAGCTGGCACAGAAAATTATCGACGAGATGTTCCTGTTCGAAAACCTGGTGGACGTCGACGATCGCAGTATCCAGCGCCTGTTGCAGGAAGTGGATTCCGAATCGCTGCTGATTGCCCTGAAAGGTGCCGAACAGCCGCTACGCGAGAAGTTCCTGCGCAACATGTCGCAACGTGCTGCCGATATTCTGCGCGACGACCTTGCCAACCGCGGCCCGGTGCGTTTGTCGCAAGTGGAAAACGAACAGAAAGCCATTCTGCTTATTGTGCGTCGTCTGGCGGAAACCGGCGAGATGGTGATAGGCAGCGGCGAGGATACCTATGTCTAACGAACTGCCGTGGAAAGTCTGGACTCCGGACGACCTCGCCCCACCGATGGCGGAGTTCGTACTGGCCGACCACAGCGAAACGCCGCTGTCAGAAGAAGCTGAAGAGCCACAGCTTTCCGCAGAGCAACAGCTTGAACAGCAGCTCGCACAGCTGCAAATGCAGGCCCATGAGCAAGGGTATAACGCGGGGCTGGCGGAAGGTCGACAGAAAGGTCACGAACAAGGCTATCAGGAAGGTCTGAGCCAGGGGCTGGAGCAAGGCCAGAACCAGGCGCGAGCACAGCATGCGCCGATCCATGCCCGCATGCAGCAGCTGGTGAGTGAGTTTCAGAATACGCTGGACGCGCTGGATAGCGTCATTGCCTCGCGACTGATGCAAATGGCGCTGGAAGCTGCGCGTCAGGTGATTGGTCAGACGCCAATCGTGGATAACGCGGCGCTGATTAAGCAAATCCAACAGTTATTGCAACAGGAACCGCTGTTTAGCGGTAAACCGCAGCTGCGCGTACATCCGGACGATCTCCAGCGTGTGGAGGAGATGCTCGGTGCCACTCTCAGCCTGCACGGCTGGCGGCTACGCGGCGATCCCACGCTGCATCACGGCGGTTGTAAAGTCTCAGCTGATGAAGGCGATCTGGATGCCAGCGTCGCCACGCGCTGGCAAGAACTCTGCCGTCTGGCAGCGCCGGGGGTCGTGTAATGACCACTCGCCTGACTCGCTGGCTCAATACGCTGGACAACTTCGAAGAGAAAATGTCACTGCTGCCTGCGGTGCGTCGTTATGGTCGCCTGACCCGCGCAACCGGGCTGGTGCTGGAAGCCACGGGGTTACAGCTGCCGCTCGGTGCCACCTGCGTCATTGAACGTCAGGACGGCAATGAAACCCAGGAGGTCGAAAGCGAAGTCGTGGGCTTTAACGGTCAACGTCTGTTTCTGATGCCGCTCGAAGAAGTCGAAGGCGTTCTGCCCGGCGCACGCGTATACGCGAAGAACATTGCCGGAGAAGGTCTGCAAAGCGGGAAGCAATTACCGCTTGGCCCTGCTCTGCTGGGTCGTGTGCTGGACGGTAGCGGCAAACCGCTCGACGGACTGCCCGCCCCGGATACCACCGAAACCGGCGCGCTGATTACACCGCCGTTTAACCCGCTGCAACGGACCGCAATTGAACACGTCCTGGATACCGGCGTACGCCCCATCAACGCGTTGTTAACCGTTGGCCGCGGCCAGCGTATGGGGCTTTTCGCAGGTTCCGGCGTCGGTAAAAGCGTCCTGCTCGGCATGATGGCGCGCTATACCCAGGCCGATGTTATCGTCGTGGGTCTGATTGGCGAGCGTGGTCGCGAAGTTAAAGATTTTATTGAAAATATTCTCGGCGCTGACGGTCGCGCACGCTCGGTAGTGATTGCCGCTCCGGCGGACGTCTCGCCGCTGTTACGTATGCAAGGTGCGGCCTACGCCACGCGCATCGCCGAAGATTTTCGCGATCGCGGACTGCATGTATTGCTGATTATGGACTCCCTCACCCGCTACGCGATGGCACAACGTGAGATAGCCCTGGCGATCGGCGAGCCACCGGCAACCAAAGGTTATCCACCCTCAGTATTCGCTAAGTTACCGGCGCTGGTCGAACGGGCCGGTAACGGTATCCATGGAGGCGGTTCAGTTACCGCGTTTTATACGGTACTGACCGAGGGTGACGACCAACAGGACCCGATTGCCGATTCCGCGCGCGCGATTCTGGACGGTCACATTGTGCTGTCTCGTCATCTGGCCGAGGCGGGTCACTATCCGGCCATCGATATTGAAGCCTCGATCAGCCGTGCCATGACCGCGCTCATTAGTGAAAAACACTATGCACGGGTGCGTAACTTTAAACAGTTGCTGTCCAGTTTCCAGCGTAACCGCGATCTGGTCAGCGTGGGGGCGTATGCCAAAGGCAGCGATCCGATGCTGGATAAAGCCATCGCCTTATGGCCGCAGCTGGAAGCATTCTTACAGCAAGGTATTTTTGAACGGGCTGACTGGGAAGATTCTCTACAAGCTTTGGAACTGATTTTCCCTGGTGTGTGATTAAGCAGGAGAGCATAGGTCATGGCACAACATGGTGCATTAGCAACATTGAAAGACCTGGCTGAAAAAGAGGTAGATGACGCTGCTGTCTTATTGGGAGAGATGCGTCGTGGCTGTCAGCAGGCGGAAGAACAGTTAAAAATGCTGATCGATTATCAGCATGAGTATCGCAACAATCTGAATACCGATATGGGCCAGGGTATTACCAGCAATCGCTGGATCAATTACCAACAATTTATTCAGACGCTGGAAAAAGCGATTGAGCAACATCGCCAACAGCTCAATCAATGGACACAGAAAGTAGACCAGGCATTGAACAGTTGGCGCGACAAAAAACAACGATTACAGGCGTGGCAGACGTTGCAGGACAGACAAACCTCGGCGGCGTTACTGGCCGAAAACCGTCTGGATCAGAAAAAAATGGATGAATTTGCTCAGCGCGCAGCTATGAGGAAACCCGAATGATTACTTTACCCCAACTGATTACCACCGACACCGATGTAGCCGCAGGTCTTCAGTCAGGCAAAGCGGTAGATTCACCCGAGGATTTTTTAGCGCTACTGGCTGGCGCATTAGGTGCGGGCGACGCACAAGGTAAAGACGCCCCGCTGTCGCTTGCCGACTTACAGGCGGCCAGCAGTAAGCTGCAAAAAGGGTTGCTGCAAAAAAATGGCGATGCCACACCGTCGGTCAAATTAACCGATCTGCTGGCGCAACAGGAGCTGCAAACCGAGACTTCTCTTGCCGACATGACTGACGCTCAGCAACTGTTGTCCGCTCTCACGCCTTCACTGAAAGCGAATGCCCTGACGACACTGGGCAAAGTCGCTCAGCAGGACGAAAAAAACACTACGCTGAGTGATGACGATCTCGCCAACCTGAGCGCGTTGTTCGCCATGCTGCCAGGACAACCACTGGCTACGCCTGCCGTCGACAGCGCACCAGCCCCTGTTGATGCGGCGCTTTCCGCATTGTCACGAGGCGCGGTACACGGCGCAGCGACTGATAATGCAGACGAATTACTGCCGGGTGATGCCAAAAAAGGCAAAGCGGATGTCACGATTGCTGGCGGTGGTGCTAATCAGGCAAACAATCCAACATTAACCCCGCTGACGGCGGCAGCGAACGCCAGAGCTGAAATCGACAGCACCCCGTCACCGACCAGCATTGGCATGACTGCGGCCCCGCTAAGTAGCCCACAAACACACGCACAACCATTACCGACGGCCGCGCCGGTGTTAAGCGCTCCGTTAGGTAGCCATGAATGGCAGCAATCGCTGAGCCAGCACGTCACCTTGTTCACGCGCCAGGGCCAGCAAAGCGCAGAGCTGCGTCTGCATCCGCAGGACCTGGGTCAGGTACATATTTCGCTCAAGCTGGACGATAACCTCGCGCAGTTACAAATGGTTTCACCGCACAGTCACGTGCGCGCTGCACTGGAAGCCGCATTACCGATGCTGCGTACACAGTTGGCTGAAAGCGGGATCCAACTGGGGCAAAGCAACATCAGCAGTGAAAGCTTCGCTGGCCATCAGCAGTCTTCCGGACAGCAACAGCAGTCTGGTCGCGCTCAAGGACAAGACATTTTTGCCGCTGAAGATGACGCAATACTGGCAACCCCAGCCTCGCTGCAAGCCACTGCCCGCGGCGATGGCGCAGTAGACATCTTCGCCTAACGCCAGAGGTAGCATGATTATCCGCGTCTTTTCCACGCTTTGTCGTGGACAGGACACGGGATAATCAGCCCATAAGCTGTACCGAAACAGGAAGCCCGTATCTGATGACTGACTCCGCGATTAACAAAAAAAGTAAACGCGCTATTTGGATCCCTCTGCTGGTATTAATTACCCTCGCCGCCTGCGCAACTGCAGGTTATAGCTACTGGCGCATGCAGCAGCAGCCTTCCGCCAGCGTCAAAGCGGAACCGGCTCCACCGCCAGCCCCGGTGTTCTTTGCGCTGGATACCTTTACCGTCAATCTGGGTGATGCAGACCGTGTGCTGTATATCGGTATCACACTGCGCATGAAAGATGAGGCGACACGTTCACGTCTTAACGAATATCTGCCGGAAGTGCGCAGCCGCTTGCTGCTGCTATTTTCTCGTCAGAATGCGGCCACACTCGCCACCGAGGAAGGTAAGCAACAGCTGATTACCGCCATCAAAGAGACGCTGGCGACTCCGCTTGTTGTTGGGCAGCCGAAACAGGTTGTCACCGACGTTCTTTATACAGCTTTTATTCTGCGGTAAAGACATGGGCGACAGTATTCTTTCTCAGGCAGAAATCGACGCATTGCTGAACGGCGATAGCGAAACCAAAGACGAACCAATTTCAGGTATCGCAAAAGAAAGCGATATTCGTCCTTATGATCCCAACACTCAGCGTCGCGTAGTACGTGAGCGTTTACAGGCGTTGGAGATCATTAACGAACGCTTCGCGCGCCAGTTCCGTATGGGGTTATTTAACCTGTTGCGCCGTAGCCCAGATATTACCGTGGGGGCGATCCGTATCCAGCCTTACCACGAATTTGCGCGCAACTTGCCGGTTCCGACCAACCTGAACTTAATCCACCTGAAGCCGCTGCGCGGTACGGGTCTGGTGGTGTTCTCACCAAGTCTGGTATTTATCGCCGTAGACAACCTGTTCGGTGGTGACGGTCGTTTCCCGACGAAAGTGGAAGGCCGCGAATTTACGCACACGGAACAGCGCGTTATCAACCGCATGCTGAAGCTGGCGCTGGAAAGCTACAGCGACGCGTGGAAGGCCATCAACCCGCTGGAAGTGGAATACGTCCGTTCCGAGATGCAGGTGAAATTTACCAATATCACCACCTCCCCGAACGACATTGTGGTGAACACCCCGTTCCACGTTGAAATTGGCAACCTGACCGGTGAATTTAACATCTGTCTGCCATTCAGCATGATTGAGCCGTTGCGTGAGCTGCTGGTGAATCCGCCGCTGGAAAACTCGCGTAATGAAGATCAGAACTGGCGCAATAATCTGGTGCGTCAGGTTCAGCATTCTGAGCTGGAGCTGGTGGCAAACTTTGCCGACATTCCGCTGCGGCTATCCCAGATTTTAAAACTGAAACCCGGCGATGTACTGCCGATTGAAAAACCCGACCGCATTATTGCTCATGTGGACGGCGTGCCTGTGCTGACCAGCCAGTATGGCACTGTAAACGGTCAGTATGCGTTACGCGTAGAACATCTGATAAACCCGATTTTGAATTCGCTGAATGAGGAACAGCCCAAATGAGTGATATGAATAATCCGTCCGATGAGAACACTGGCGCATTGGACGATCTGTGGGCTGACGCGTTAAACGAGCAAAAAACCACGCCCACCAAAAGTGCGGCCGATGCGGTATTCCAGCAGTTAGGTGGCGGCGACGTCAGCGGTGCTTTGCAGGACATCGACCTGATCATGGACATTCCGGTCAAACTGACCGTCGAACTGGGCCGTACCCGCATGACCATCAAAGAGCTGCTGCGCCTGACGCAGGGGTCGGTTGTCGCACTGGATGGTCTGGCAGGCGAACCGCTGGATATCCTAATCAACGGTTATCTGATTGCCCAGGGCGAAGTCGTCGTGGTCGCGGATAAATACGGTGTGCGTATCACTGACATTATCACCCCATCTGAACGTATGCGCCGTCTGAGCCGTTAATCATGAATACCCAGGCTACCGTTTCTCAACCCGCCGCCGTTCCCGGCTCACCGCTGGTGCAGGTAAGCGGCGCGCTGCTCGGGATCATCGTCTTGATCCTGGCGGTGGCCTGGGTCATTAAACGTCTGGGGTTTGCCCCCAAAAGTGCCGGTACTCGCGGGCTGAAAGTCGCAGCCAGCACCTCATTGGGTCCACGTGAGCGCGTGGTGATTGTCGAGGTCGAAGATGCCCGTCTGGTACTGGGTGTCACAGCCTCGCAGATTAACGTCCTGCACACCCTGCCCCCGGCACCTGCCGATGCAGAAGAAAAAACGGCCTCCCCTGCGGATTTCCAGGCCATGATGAAGAGTTTGCTTAAGCGTCCTGGGAGATCCTGATGCGCCGTTTGTTATCCCTCACGCTGGCAGGCTTGTGGCTTTTCAGTCCCGTTGCCCTCGCCCAACTCCCGGGTCTGGTTAGTCAGCCGTTGCCGGGCGGCGGACAAAGCTGGTCTTTGCCCGTGCAGACACTGGTGTTCATCACCTCGCTGACGTTCCTGCCTGCAATTTTGCTGATGATGACCAGCTTCACCCGCATCATCATTGTTTTCGGTCTCCTGCGAAATGCACTGGGTACCCCCTCTGCACCACCTAACCAGGTGCTACTGGGCCTGGCGCTCTTTTTGACCTTTTTCATCATGTCGCCAGTGATCGATAAAATCTACGTCGACGCATATCAACCGTTCAGCGAAGAGAAGATCTCCATGCAGGAAGCTATGGAGAAAGGCGCCCAGCCGCTGCGTGAGTTTATGTTGCGCCAGACCCGTGAAGCCGATCTGGCCCTCTTCGCGCGCTTAGCAAACAGCGGTCCATTACAGGGACCAGAAGCCGTGCCGATGCGAATTTTGCTACCCGCTTATGTCACCAGTGAGTTGAAAACAGCATTCCAGATAGGTTTTACCATTTTTATTCCGTTTCTGATTATCGACCTGGTGATCGCCAGCGTACTGATGGCGCTCGGGATGATGATGGTACCGCCAGCCACAATAGCGTTGCCGTTTAAGCTGATGCTGTTTGTGTTGGTAGACGGTTGGCAGCTACTTGTCGGCTCGCTGGCACAAAGCTTTTACAGTTAGAGGCGCGAAATGACTCCTGAATCGGTCATGATGATGGGCACAGAGGCGATGAAAGTCGCCCTGGCCCTTGCTGCGCCTTTGCTGTTGGTCGCTCTCGTCACAGGTCTTATCATCAGTATTCTGCAGGCGGCGACCCAGATTAACGAAATGACGCTGTCCTTCATTCCCAAAATTGTCGCGGTGTTTATTGCCATCATTGTTGCTGGCCCGTGGATGCTTAACCTGCTGCTCGACTACGTGCGTACGCTGTTCAGCAATATCCCCTATATCATCGGGTAGACAACGTTATGTTGCAGGTGACCAGCGTTGAGTGGCTCCACTGGCTGAATTTATACTTCTGGCCTTTGCTGCGCATACTGGCGCTCATCTCAACGGCCCCCATCCTCAGTGAACGAGCCATCCCCAAACGGGTAAAGCTGGGGCTGGGGTTGATGATAACCGTCGTTATCGCCCCGTCAATTCCCGCCGTTGACGTCCCCATCTTTTCGATCGGCGCACTATGGCAGGCAATGCAACAAATCCTGATCGGTATCGCTTTAGGCTTCACCATGCAGTTTGCGTTTGCCGCGGTACGTACCGCCGGGGAATTAATTGGCCTGCAAATGGGCCTTTCCTTCGCGACGTTCTTCGATCCCGGTAGCCGTCTGAATATGCCGGTTCTGGCACGACTGATCGACATGCTCGCCATGCTGCTGTTCCTGACCTTTAACGGTCATTTATGGCTGATTTCGCTGCTGGTAGATACTTTTCATACTCTGCCCATCGGTGGCAATCCGGTGAACAGCAATGCGTTTCTCGCGCTGGCACGGGCGGGCAGCCTGATTTTCCTCAACGGGCTAATGCTGGCCCTGCCGGTAATGACGCTGCTACTCACGCTGAACCTCGCACTTGGTTTGTTAAATCGCATGGCGCCACAGCTGTCGGTTTTCGTCATCGGCTTTCCTCTCACTCTGACCGTAGGTATTTCACTGATGGCGGCGCTAATGCCATTAATTGCGCCATTCTGCGAACGATTATTCAGTGAGATTTTTAATTTACTGGCCGATATCGTTAGCGAAATGCCTGGAAAATAATAACCCTTAATTTTTATCCTGTTTTACTAAGGATTGTCCTAATTTTAAAAAGTGACAACATCCACCAGGATATCTCTGTCGCGGCTTATTTGTTTTTGCCTCACTCACATAACGCAACATTCACTTTACTTTAAGATGTTTCCTGGCAAATTATACGCAACTTTACGGGATAGTAAATTCGCCTGAAAAACAGCGAAAGCGTCATCTTGGGTCGTTATTATTCCGTTTAGTTGTGATGAAATAATCAGGTAAGGGGAATTATCGTTACGCATTGAGTGAGGGTATGCCATGTCAACGATTATTATGGATTTATGCAGTTACACCCGACTAGGGTTAACCGGGTATCTGGTAAGTCGGGGAGTGAAAAAAAGGGAAATCAACAACATTTCCAACGTTGATGAACTCAGTCTCGCCTGTGTCTCTCAACAACCCGCTGTGGTGTTTATTAATGAGGACTGCTTTATCCACGATCCTGCTAATAGCCAGCAAATAAAGCAAATCATTAATCAGCATCCCAGCACATTATTTATTGTGTTTATGGCAATTGCCAACGTGCATTTTGATGAATATCTACTCGTCAGAAAAAACTTATTGATTAGTTCTAAATCGATTAAACCTGACTCACTGGATAAACTACTTGGCGATATTCTGAAAAAAGAAGTAGATATTGCTATTGATGTGAATCTGCCGACATTATCATTAAGTCGAACCGAATCCAGCATGCTGCGTATGTGGATGGAGGGTCAGGGAACAATACAGATATCGGATCAAATGAATATCAAAGCCAAAACGGTGTCATCCCATAAGGGGAATATAAAACGAAAGATTAAGACGCATAATAAGCAAGTTATCTATCACGTTGTGAGACTTACGGATAACGTCACCAATGGTATCTTTGTGAATATGCGCTAAGACGTTCTGACTGGTGGCGACTCCACCAGTCAGATTCAAACAGCGGAACTCATCTCACTCCACTTTTTCCACAAAGATACCATCCTGATGACCTGATTCATTAAAGAACCAGATACCGAGCGGGTAGTCTTCCAGCGAAACCAGGTACATGGTGCCTTCACTAAACTCTTCGATTGCCAGTACCACGCCCGGTCGACGAGGACCGCCGTCCGTTTTGACTGTGACCCGATCATTCACCTTCATAGTTTTCCTCCTGTGGCTTTGTGCCAGTGTAGAACAAATTCCTTTTTCTGGCAGCGCTCTGCACGCGCGATTGCGGGTTTTATCGACGGTCTATACTTAAGTTGTGCGTATCTGATGTTTGGGTACGCTCCCCCGGTATCCTTAACGGTTGAGAGGTATGAGGATGAAAACCGCGAAAGAGTACAGCGATACGGCCAAACGTGAAGTCAGCGTCGATGTCGACGCGTTGCTAAAGGCAATCAACGAAATCTGCGAGAGTGAAATTCATCGCAGCCAGGATGACCCGGAGCGCGTTAGCGTCGACGGCCGAGATTACCATACATGGCATGAACTGGCCGACGCGTTCGAACTTGATATCCATGACTTTAGCGTATCGGAGATCAATCGCTGACTGAGGGCGAAAAAAATCCCGGCCCTTATCGGGTCGGGATCAAGCTTGCTTATGCAAGAAGCACTTGTAAATTCGTTACACCAGAAAATCTGATGTGAACCAAACCTTATCTGCAATTTTTTTGCCTGACAAGTAAATAATTCTCACCAAAATGATAAATATAACTAATGGGTGAGAGATCACCAGGTTACGGTCGAGTCAAATGTTCAGGCATCCTGACAGAGCTGTCTTCGCTCGCCCGGCACCACCAGTTCATCTTCACGGAATGCTTCCCGTTTAACGCCAAAGCCGTCGTACCAGCGACACTCCACCATTCCGCTGGCATACCCGGTAACGATCATACGTGGGCCACCCTCTTTGGAGGTGACTTCCTCACTGACAGAAAAGACCATACCTGCCTCCTGTATCAAGAGAAACCTTTACACCTTAGATGACAAAGAGGCGTTTTGCATAATCAGTCCTGTAACAATTAGTGCGAAACTCCGCGCAGTCTGGCGACAGCTTTCACCAGCAGAACGACAATCCCACCGATGATAAAGCCGAGCACCAGGTTAAGCAGGGTCGGAAGCATTAGCGAAATCAATGTACTTTGCTGTTGAGCAAAATGTTCAATCGCATGATGCAGCGGTGATATTCCGTGTACCACAATACCGCCCCCCACCAAAAACATCGCCAATGTACCGACCACAGAAAGTGTTTTCATCAGCCAGGGAGCAACCACCAACAACCCTTTCCCCAGCGACTGGGCAAGTTGGCTACGTTTTTCTGCCAGCCAGTACCCGATGTCGTCAAGCTTAACGATAATCCCGACCAGGCCATACACGCCCACGGTCACCACTAACGCGATACCCGATAACACCAACACCTGATTCAGCAAAGGTGCATCCGCTACAATACCCAGCGTAATCGCAACAATCTCGGCAGACAAAATGAAGTCAGTACGTATTGCCCCTTTGATTTTATCTTTCTCAAAGGTGAGTGGATCCTGTGCGGCCAGAGCAGCCAGACGCTGCTGACGCTCTTCCGGGCTTTCTTTGTGCTTACGCGCCTCCAGGGTATGCAGAACCTTTTCTACCCCTTCAAAACAGAGAAACGCCCCACCTACCATTAATAATGGGGTGATCGCCCAGGGAATAAATGCGCTTATCAATAGCGCCAACGGTACAAGGATAACTTTGTTTACAAACGACCCCTTCGCCACGCTCCAGACCACCGGGAGTTCACGGTTCGCCCGCACGCCCGATACCTGCTGCGCATTAAGCGACAGGTCATCTCCCAGCACGCCCGCGGTTTTTTTCGCGGCCAATTTTCCCATCACTGATATATCATCCAGCAGCGTGGCGATATCATCGAGTAAGGTTAGTAAGCTACTTCCTGCCAAAATTTTGACCCTCAATATTATTTTTTTGCAGTCATAAGTATGAAGTAAAACACGCCATGCTGAAACTGACCTTTCTGGTCAACAAGTTTTTAACATCGACACGTAATTATAAATCTCGCCAGTAAGATAGTTTTGACGTTTACTATGTTGCACCTTTTTATTTCTACCGTGAGGGATTATGCGTTTCAGGCAATTGTTACCGCTTTTCAGTGCGCTATTCGCGCTGTACATCATTTGGGGTTCCACGTACTTCGTTATTCGCATTGGTGTTGAAAGCTGGCCGCCGTTAATGATGGCAGCCGTACGTTTTCTCTCTGCGGGAATTTTATTAACAAGTTTTTTACTTATTCGCGGGCATAAGCTCCCCCCCTTACGCTTAATCCTGAACGCCGCGTTAATTGGTATCCTGCTGTTGGCTGTGGGTAATGGACTGGTCACCGTCGCCGAACATCAAAATGTCCCTTCCGGTATTGCCGCCGTGGTGGTCGCCACCGTCCCGCTATTTACGCTGTGTTTTAGCCACTTTTTTGGCATCAAAACGCGCAAACTGGAATGGTTGGGGATAGCGATTGGGCTCGCAGGGATCATCATGCTGAACAGCGGAGGCAATTTAAGTGGCAATCCGTGGGGCGCTATTTTAATCCTGATCGGTTCGATAAGCTGGGCATTTGGCTCGGTGTACGGTTCACGCATTACGCTACCCGTTGGCATGATGGCCGGAGCCATTGAAATGTTAGCAGCCGGTATTGTGCTGATGTGCGCATCGTTACTCTCCGGGGAAAAACTGACCACCATGCCAACATTTTCAGGCTTTATGGCGGTGGCTTACCTGGCCCTGTTTGGCTCCATTATTGCCATTAATGCGTATATGTTCTTGATCCGCAATGTCAGCCCGGCGCTAGCCACCAGCTATGCCTACGTCAATCCGGTTGTTGCGGTGCTGTTAGGTACCGGTCTGGGGGGAGAAAGACTAGCCCCTATCGAATGGCTGGCGCTCGGCGTGATCGTGTTTGCTGTGGTGCTGGTAACGTTGGGGAAATACCTGTTCCCTGTTAAAGCGGATGCCGTCGCGAGTTCGTCGGAAAAGACATTACAGTAAATGAATACCGAGAGTGTCGATCTGCGCGGTGTCGCCACCGCCGCAGATCCACTCGATGACACGTTCAGATAACGCTTCATCATCCAGCTTTTCGCGACCACGCAGAGCGCACTCCCAGACAATCAGTACGCGCCAGCCAAGAACCTGCAATTTTTCACAATCCCGCGCATCGCGTTGGACATTTTTGCCTATTTTTTCCAGCCAGAATTCCGTTCGTGTCGCGGGGACTTTAAACAAATAGCAATTGTGGTGGTGCCAGAAACAACCGTGAGTAAAAATCACACAATGATAATCATCCACCACAAAATCGGGGCGACCGGGTAACGTCGCATCCTGCACGCGAAACGTTACCCCCTGCTCTGTCAGCACGCTGGCAAGGCGTTTTTCAATTGCGGTATCGCGGGTGGCTATCGCCCGCATATTTTTACTGCGTGTTGCTTTATCGTGAACGTCTGCCATGCAGGTTCTCTTTCTCGCGAATAGCAACTGCCTGCCTGATTTTTGGCTCCAGCAGCCTGGCCACCGCCGCAAATGCCGGAACGATCACCGAATTACCAAACTGGCGATAAGCCTGAGTATCTGACACGGGGATCCTGAACTGATAGCCTTGCGGAGATTCAAACCCCATCAGGCGCGCGCACTCTCTGGGCGTAAGTCTGCGTGGGCGGTGTCGCTGATTCTGCGGATCGTCAAAATCTTTTTCACCCAGCGCCATATCCCAGCCACGGTCAATCAGGATCTCCGCCCCATCCTTATAATAACGCGCAGATAATGTGCGCGTTACGCTATCAGGGTTACCGGGATACACCATGCCATAGCCAAATCCATTTCCCCGCGCCTGATGCTTTTTCGCATAGCGGTAGAGGTATTTCCACAGCACCGGCGTCAGCACATATTTCGCATCGACGTTCGGCTCAAGCAGTTCCGCCAGGGTAGTACGCCGCTGCGGATAACGCGTGACAATATCCCGCAGCGTGAAGTCTGATTTCAAATTCAGATCGCGTCGGAAGCCGACAAGCACGATACGTTCGCGATGTTGAGGCAAAAAATGTTGCCCATCGATAATTTTCGGATCATCCGGACCGTTATCTGCCGCATCTGCCACGTCATACCCCAGCTCGTCCAGCGTCTGCATAATGATGCGAAACGTTTTGCCTTGATCGTGACTCTTCAGGTTTTTGACGTTTTCGAGCACAAATATTGCAGGTCGACGAGCGTCGATAATGCGCACCACGTCAAAAAAAAGTGTGCCTTGTGTATCACAGGCAAAACCGTGGGCCCGCCCTAACGCATTTTTCTTTGACACCCCGGCCAGGGAGAAGGGCTGACAAGGAAATCCCGCCAGCAGTACATCGTGTTCTGGAATGTGCTGGCGAATATGTTCTGCCGCCTGCTGGTCGCTCACCCCATCCTGATGGCTCAGCGTGACATCACGAATATCTTCATTAAAGTGATGCTGGAAGGGATCGCAATAGTTGTTCGCTTTGTAGGTACGCACCGCATGCTTGTTCCACTCGCTGGTAAACACGCACTGCCCACCAATTGCCTCAAAGCCGCGACGAATCCCGCCAATGCCGGCAAACAGATCGATAAATCGAAAGGCATAATGCGGATGATGCGCAGGTGGCGTCGGCAGCAAGGAATTCAGATAAGTAAACTCATTGTCGCTGAGGCGATGCCATGTTTCGTTCGCCACCACTCGCTTAAAGATGGCCGGACTCCAGCGGTTCTCGCCAACACCGTTCAGATAAGCAACCAGGGTTTTCACGTCATATATTTCAAGCAACTTAGCCAAAATCACCTGCGCGGCGGCCTTGTTATCATCTGTCATCGGGTTCATGGAGCCTGCTACTGAAAAATTATCCTGCATACATTTAACCGGCCGAAATGGATAACCGACAGATTAACATAAAATAGTGCGGTTGACGTTGCGGCTGTACTGCCGACTAACGTGCTTTAAAGGGTTGAATCGCGTCAAGATCCAGCATTTCATACTCTCCTTTTAACTCCGCACTCAGCTTCGCCATATACGTCAGTAAGAAGTCAGCATTATGCTGCGCTAAATGTCGTCCTTGTTCAGTTTGCATCGTCGACGGCAACGTCAATAACTTGGTCTGGAAGTGATCGAGCGCGTACTGTTTGTCGTCAAGGCCACGCTGGCGGGCAAACGGATCTTCCGCATCAAATAGCGCCACGCCTAACGCACCAGACACAGCAAATACGCGCGCTAGACCGATAGCCCCCAACGCCTCAAGCCGGTCCGCATCCTGCACGATTTTCGCTTCAAGGGTTTCTGGTGCAATTTTGGCGCTAAAACTGTGCGCCTCGATGGCATGGCACACGGCAGGTATTCTTTGTTGTGGAAAATCCGGAAAATCGCGCATCAAAATGCGACGCGTTTCCAGAGCTGCCAGTACCGACGAACGATGACGCTCAGGATGGTTCTTTGGCAGGCTGACGAGATCATGGAAGTAGCACGCGGTCAACACCACTAGCCAGTCTACAGTAGCATCTGTACTCAGCTTTTGCGCCGTCATCCACACACGACGAAAGTGAAAGATGTCATGCGCAGCATCTTGTCCGGAATGGTTATCAGCTAACCAAGCTTCAAATTGCGACTGCCAGTCGTGCAGTTTCATGCTATCTCCCTTTGTAAAAAGAAAATCACCTTAGCAACAATTTTCATTGCAAACCACTGCCTGCCCCATTACATAATTAACTTTTATTATCACACCAAAAACAAAATCCACATGAATTTATAGAAACCATAATCTCAATATCAACAACCATATTATATGAATAACAAAAACAAATACTCCCCACAAATAAAATTCAAGTTTCAAATAAATAACTAGATATACATAAAATATTGATTAAAAATGATTTGTGTAACAAATAACAATTTAACCAACATATATTTATAGTTATAAAAACACACTAGTGAAACATTTAGAAAAATTTTAAATACATTTGTTACATGTTATATTTTAAATTAAATGAACTTCATAGATAGTATCCAAATGTAGTTGCTTGGATAGTACTACATATTCATTTTAATTATCATGCAAAGGGAATACATAATGAAAAGAAAAGTATTGGCACTGCTTCTCCCTGCTTTATTAGCTGCAGGCGCAGCAAATGCGGCTGAAATCTATAATAAAAACGGCAATAAACTGGATCTGTACGGAAAAGTCGATGGTCTGCGTTATTTCTCTGATGATGCAGGCAGCGACGGCGACATGACCTATGCGCGTCTGGGCTTTAAGGGCGAAACGCAGATCAACGATATGCTGACTGGCTATGGTCAGTGGGAATATAACATTCAAGCTAACACTGCTGAAGGTGAAGGAGCTAACTCCTGGACTCGTCTGGCCTTTGCCGGTTTAGGTTTTGGTCAAAACGGTACTTTCGACTACGGTCGTAACTACGGCGTCGTGTACGACGTTGAGGCCTGGACCGATATGCTGCCAGAATTCGGTGGTGATACCTACACTCAGACCGACGTTTACATGCTGGGCCGTACCAACGGTGTTGCTACCTATCGTAATAAAGGCTTCTTTGGTCAGGTTGATGGCCTGAACTTTGCCCTGCAGTATCAGGGTAACAACGAGAATGGCGGTTCAGGTGAAGGTACAGGTAACGGTGAAAACCGTAAACTGGCGAAAGAAAACGGCGACGGTTTCGGTATGTCTACCTCCTATGACTTCGACTTCGGTTTAAGTCTTGGCGCTGCATACTCCGCATCTGACCGTACCGACTCTCAAGTTGCTCGCGGTTACCAGGACGGTATGAACAAGCGCAATAACTACGCTGGCGGCGAAACAGCTGAAGCCTGGACTGTTGGCGCGAAGTATGACGCTAACAACGTTTACCTGGCAGCCATGTATGCAGAAACCCGCAATATGACCTATTACGGCGGCGGCAACGGCGAGAATAATGGTGGCATTGCTAACCAAACCCAGAACTTTGAAGTTGTGGCTCAGTATCAGTTCGATTTCGGTCTGCGTCCATCCATCGCTTACCTGCAGTCTAAAGGCAAGGATTTAGGTGGTCAGGAAGTGAGCCATGGTAACTGGCGTTACGTCGACAAAGATCTGGTCAAATATGTTGAAGTGGGTATGACTTACTACTTCAACAAAAACATGTCCACCTACGTTGATTATAAAATCAACCTGCTGGACGAAGACGACAGCTTCTATGAAAGCAATGGTATCGCAACTGACGACATCGTTGCCGTTGGTTTAGTCTATCAGTTCTAATTACGACAAAAATACGCAAGCCCGCTTCATACCAAGCGGGCTTTTTCACCGCACAGGGATAAGCTCTGCTAACAGCGCCAGATATCCGACATTCTTTTAGAATTAATGCGGGGAAGATTTTGAAAAAATATTGATAACCAGAACCCCAGCGCAAATCAGGAACATGCCTGCGATCGCCGGGAAATCCAGCTTTTGCCCACTTACCAACCAGCCCAAAAGGCTGATTAATACGATTCCAGCACCAGACCAAATTGCGTACGCAATACCCGTTGGAATCGTCGACAGCGTCTGAGCGAGAAGATAAAAAGCAGTGCAGTAGCACACAATGGTTGCGACAGATGGCCATAGACGTGTAAACCCATCAGAGAACTTCATCAGGGTTGTACCTATTACTTCAGCTACAATGGCCCCGGCAAGGAAAATGTATGAATTCAAAATCTGGCCCCATGTGACAATCTACGATAATTATCATATCACAAAGGGTTAAGTGAGTTTATCCAAAACAAGTCGTGGGCATAACCCCAACAAATATTGCAATCTTGTCACCGTCTTGTGCGCCCGCTCATCGCTCAAAGATAACTGTCAGATTTATTCTCGAGGCTTGTTGCTAATTTCTCTAACGGCCTGGTTTCTGGGGCTATCTTCTTCTAGCATAAAAGCCAAAATAACGTTAGCTACCCTGCCCCTGGTTTAACTTTGAGCCGCAGGAAAAAAACTTGATAGAAACGAGAAAGGACAAACAACTATTCTCAGATCACAAAACTGAACGCCAGGTTGCGGTTTATGACAGAAAAGTGAAAATTTCCCCCACACTGGATCTTCCAGTATTGGGCAAATCAGAACATGATGATGGCGAGCTTTATACGTAAGCGTGCAGCGAGAACCGTATTGACGGGGAGGTGTTATTCAGTTGGCAATGC
>OJTW01000125.1_pt1 | contig 38682 bp, 19 predicted proteins | sample 1599781 | NCBI WGS metagenome assembly OJTW01 (sample SAMN04436842, study PRJEB24849) | human gut metagenome | biome: human gut; feature: NICU; material: stool | host: Homo sapiens | place: USA: Saint Louis, MO | collected 2011-08-26
ATCAGCCAGTTTAGCGATCGTGCCGTCGGCACGTACTTTATCAATTGCGGCATCAAGCTGCTTTTTGGTGGCCTCATCCCCCTTACGCAGCCCAAAGCCGATCCCACTGCCGAGGATGGTGTCGTCCGACACCGGTTTGCCGATAAAGCCAAACCCTTTACCCTGCGGCTTGCTGAGGAAACCTGCCTGCCCGGCCGCTGACATCACCAGCGAGGCATCGATGCGGCCATTCAGCAAATCCCCCCAGGCCATATTCTGATCTTTATAAGACACCACGGTGACACCGTGCTTTTCCCAGTGCTCTTTGGCGTAAGTTTCCTGAATGGAACCCTGGAGAACGCCGATGGTTTTGCCCTTCAGCCCTTCGGGGGTAGCCTCTACCGCAGAACCGGCTTTGCCCACCAGCTGGGAGGGAATGCGATAGATGGGCTGGGTGAAATCAATGCTTTTGCGACGCTGTTCGGTGATGTTCATCGCCGAGTTTATGGCGTCGAACTTCTTCGCTACCAGACCGGGGATCAGCGCATCAAACGAGGTTTCTACCCAGTTGCACTTCAGCGCGGCGGCTTTACAGATGGCATTTCCCAGTTCTACGTCAAATCCTTCCAGCTCCCCTGAGGCATTGCGGCTTTCAAACGGCGGATATTCCGCTTCCAGCCCGTATCGCAACTCGGTAGCAGCAAACGACGAGAATGAACACAGCAGTCCTATGCCGACAACTAACGCGCGTAATTTCATCTCAAATTCCTTAACGTGGTGTAACCCGACAAAGGGCCTGGGCACCTGCCCGTAACGTCGCCTCATCTTTCGCAAAAGAGAGACGGATCAGTTTATTGTCCGTGCCATCGGCATAAAACGCTGACAGCGGAATGGTGGCAACCCCGTACTCGACAATCAGCCTTTTCACCATCTCGCTGTCGCGCTCGTCGCTAAAGCCGCTGTAATCCGCAAGCAGGAAAAACGAACCGGCACTCGGAAGCAGCCTGAACGGTGAGTCGGCGAGCAAACTTTGCAGCAGATCGCGCTTGCGCTGATAAAACGCCGCCAGCGACAGCCAGGTTTGCGGATCGGTCATGTGTTCGGCAAACGCGTACTGCATCGGCGTATCGGCCGAGAACATTAAAAATTGATGGACCTTACATATTTCATCCATCAGCTCCGCGGGCGCCACACAATAACCCACGCGCCAGCCGGTGACGTGATAGGTTTTTCCGAAAGAAGAAATAATCACGCTGCGCTCCGCCAGCTGCGGGTGCGTCGCCATTCCGTGGTGCGGTTCGCCATCAAAAACGACGTGCTCGTACACTTCGTCAGACAAAATGATGATGTCGGTGTGGCGCGTCAGCGCTGCCAGCTGGTGCAGATCGGCGGCTGAAAACACCTGTCCGCTCGGGTTGTGCGGCGTATTGACGATGATCATCCGCGTGCGTGGGGTAATAGCCGCGCGTACTTCATCCCAGTTCACGGCAAAATCCGGTACCGTCAGCTTAATAGCGATCGGCGTCGCCCCCTGCAGACGGACAATCGGCGCATAGCTGTCAAAGGAGGGCTCGAAATAGATCACCTCATCGCCAGGATGAACCAGCCCGCTGATGGCTGAGTAAAGCCCTTCGCTGGCGCTGGCGGTCACCAGTACCTCACTCGCCGGGTCATAGCGGGTGCCATAGAGCGTGGCAATTTTGTCCGCGATGCGCTCTCTGAGCGGTTGCAGCCCGGTCATGGAGGCATACTGGTTATGCCCTGACTCCATGGCGCGAGTGACGCCGGAGATAAGTTTTGGGTCGCAGGAAAAATTCGGCGCACCCTGAGAAAGGTTGATGGCGTTATGCCGGGCTGAAAGCTGGCCGATAACGGTAAAAATGGTGGTTCCTACATCGGGCAATTTGGAGCGGGTCTGCACCGGCGTTTTCAAAGTCATCCTCTGTCCCTTCTCGTGGTGAATGCATAACTATTCAAACAATAACTTGATTGCCGGGACAATCGAATTGTTGTCATAATAGCCATGACAAAAACGCATAGCTAAGGTGAGATATGTCGCGTCGTTCATTTCCGCTTAATGCCGTAGAGACGTTTATCGTGACCGCGCGTCACCTGAATCTTACCCATGCCGCGAAGGAGCTTTGTCTGACGCAGGGGGCGGTAAGCCGCAAAATTGCCTCGCTGGAAAGCTGGTTCGGCTTCCCGCTGTTCGAACGCCATGCTCGCGGCCTGCGTCTTTCTTCACAGGGAAGCGCCCTGCTGCCGGAACTGCAATCTGCGTTTGAGCACCTGCTTAACGTTGTTGAACAGGCGCGGACGCACCAGACTGTAATTCGTCTGAAAGCGCCTACCTGCGCGATGCGCTGGCTGGTACCGCGTCTGTTACAGGTCGAGCGCGAACAGCCGGAACTCCAGATTGCGCTGACCACTACCACCGATCACAACGTCAATTTCAAAACCGAATCCTATGACGCGGCGATTGTGTTTGGAACGCACATGAGCGCCGGCGATCTGCTGTTCGAAGAGGCCTTAACCCCGGTGATGAGCCCGCTGCGGGCCGGTTCTGCGCTGGAAACACTCACCTTCCTTCACCCCACGCGGGACAAAACGGACTGGACGCTGTGGCTGGCGAAACAGCCGCGTCCGGCGCCAGCTATGCTCAAAAATCAACACTTTGAAACCATGGATCTGGCCATTACCGCCGCCATTCAGGGGCTGGGCATCGCCATTGCGGATGAAACGCTGGTGGAGGAGGACGTGCGCGCCGGACGGCTGATGCGGCCTTATGATACGAGCATAAAGACGGGGGCGAGCTACCGGCTGGTGTTACGCGACGCACCCGACCCGGAGAACGGGCTGGATGCGTTTCGTGCCTGTCTGCTCAGTCGAGGCTGACGTGGTGTTTCATTACCCGTTTGAAGAGGCTCATACGGGCACGCATAAAACGGTTTTCAAGCCGAAAACCTGCATGTTTATTCACACCGATGCGCAACAACACGTCCCGCCCTTTCCGGCAGGCGGGCCAGCGTGTGGGCCCCACCAGGCTATCGCGTGCTCCCGCATCCCGGGCGAAGCTCACCCAGTAGTCCGCCACCTGAGCGGCGAAGGCCAGATCGCGTTCATTTACATACTGCCGCGAGGGTTCCACCTGCCCAAGGGTATCGAACACGTAGGGCACTTCGTTACCGTGCCAGGCGCCGTTGGTATACGTCGCGTGCTCCGCTTCGGCCACATAATCAAACCAGTATCGCCAGCACAGGCCGCCTGCCCGCTGCTGCGCCTGCATCACCACGTATCCCATGGTGGTAAAGGCCATGTCGCGGCAAACCTGCCTGCCGAGTTCCTCATCGCCCTTCACGCCCGGATAAAGCAGCTTGATCAGCCCCAGGCCAAAGCGCCGCTCGCGACGGAGCTTCTGGATCTGACCGGCCAGATCGATCCCGAACACCGACATCACGCTGGCTTCGTCGCTGTTCGACCCAATCATCACCGGTACTGAATGCTGACGGGCAGCGAAAAAGACATCGAGCATGGCCTCAGGCAAAACGCAGTCACCCACGATGGGCGCAGGGGCGATATTCAGTGGCGAGGTCAGCGGCCAGAACGCCTCAGGCGGGATCGCGCGAAGCTGTTCCGCGGTGGCATTTTGCAGGCCAAAATGGGCAGCAATCGCTTCGCCTTTATGCATGGCCTGCTCGCGCGGGGTGTCGGGCAGCGTGTACCCGCTTTGCACAATGGCTTTATGGAACAGTCCTCCCGCAAGCGGAGAAGCCATCAGCGACAGCACGCTGCGCGCACCGGCCGACTCGCCAAATACGGTGATGTTCTCAGGATCGCCGCCGAACGCGGCAATGTTATCGCGCACCCATTCCAGGGCCTGGATCTGATCGAGCAGCGCAAAGTTATGCACCACGCGTTCTTCTTCCCCCTCCAGCGCCGGATGGGCAAAAAAGCCGAGGTGGCCGAGACGGTAATTAATTGTCACCACCACCGTACCGCGCTTCGCCAGTGCCCTGCCGTTATACGGAGGCAGACCGCCAGCGCCGAGGGTAAATCCTCCGCCGTGCAGCCAGACCATCACCGGAAGCGGATCGGCGCGTACGGCTGGCGACCAGACGTTAAGGTACAGGCAGTCTTCAGAGAACTGGCCAGGATCGCCGCCGCCCAGCTCCTGACAGCTTTCGCTGCTCTGCCAGCTGGAGGCGGAGAATGCCGTCGCCGGACGCACGCCATCCCACCGTGCAGGGGGGCGTGGGGAGCGCCAGCGCCACGGGCCAACCGGCGGTGCCGCATAAGGAATGCCACACCACACATGGGTATCGCCTTCAGTAGAACCAAGTAGTGCGCCCAGGCGCGTTTCAACCACAGGGGCGGAGGGATTTTCCATACCAACCTTCTTTTTCCATCACACCCCTGCAGAGTAACGGTTTCAGAGCAAACCGCAACGCTGTTTGCTGCGCGCTTCCGCCTCCTCGTAAAGCGTAAACTCGTCGTACACCGCACAGCCGAGCGCGGCTTCGAAGGCATTGCGGCTGGCATTGCCGTGGCTGCGCGCCTGCGTTTCATTGCCAAGATTCGACTGGAAAATCCCCGCCGCGCTGACGGGCAGAAAATCCTCATAGGTGATCGGCTGCGCCACAACCCAGCCGCGTTCGATCAGCGGCTGCGGATCGTCGCCGGGACGAAACGCGTGGCGATGCGCCTCACCTGTCGGAGTCAGACGGTAGCGGAAATAAGCCAGCCCCTGACGGCGCAGGAACATTTCGCTGTCCGGGAAGGTGCTGAAGATCTCGCGCAGGTGAAGCTGATGGGTCAGGTTGTCTTTGCCGGTCCCGGCCTGATTTAACAGACGGTCGTACAGCTCGCGTCCTTTCGGCGTAAGGGCCACGCCCCGCTGCTCAATCTCACCGAAACGCGCGGTATGCGTACCCTTGTGTTCTCCCGCGAAAAGCACCGGCTCTTCCAGCGCCTTAAAGCTGGTCTGGCGCAGGAGGATCGGCACCTCGCGGCGCGGCGGTCCTTCAATCAGGATTTTCGGCTCAATGCCGTACTTCGGCATCAGCTCCTGTACCCGGTCGATATCCAGCGTGCGCGGCGTGAGATGGTTGATATGGCACCCCGGGAAACAGACCACGTCGGCTATCAGGCGATGTTCGTTACTAAGCGCCAGATAGGTTTCCTGATCGACCGACGCATGGCGATGCCAGCGGAAGGTTTCTAAGGCTTCCTGCACAAATTCGCGCGCCTGTGCCTCGGTAAAGTGTCCCTGTACATCATGCAGGTCGATCAGGTCCAGGCAGCGCGGCGTAAAGATGTTGCGCCGGGAGAGGATCTCTGCCGCCCTTTCGCGCAGCGCAACGTTTTCAATCAGCTCCAGGCGCAGCAGCGAGGTAAAAATGCGAAACGGATTACGGCAGAGCGCCGCATCGTCAGTCGGACGAAACGCCGTCGAGTGGACGGGGACGCCCGCCTGGGAGAGATCGTAGTAGCTGACCGGGTACATGCCCATGATGGCGAAGATCCGGCACAGGGTGGAAAGCTCCTGCGCGGTGCCAACGCGGATCGCACCGTGACGTTCAACATTCAGGCGCGCCAATTCGTCTGCATTTGCAAGTTGTTCATGTAAAAGTGGGTTATTTTCCAGAACCGCCAGGTTAACGTCCGCCACCAGTTCCAGCAAGGTGCCGTACTGCGGAACTTCCTGCTGGTACATCGCCGACATAGCCTGCGAAAAGTGTTCCCGAATATCATCAGCCGTGATGGTGTTCGCCATGATGTCATGCCTCCAGTGAATACTACCTGGAGTGTAGAGAAGCCCGTTCTTTTCGTTGGGAAGAATTTACAAATTGTGATCCAGGCAGACGAGTGGTCAAAGCATGGGCGTTTTCGAAAAACAGTTGTAACTCAAACAGATCAAATGTTAAAAATATTTTGCTATCAGGTTATCAAATTCAAACAACTTAACTTGTCACCCGCGTCGCTCTGTTTTTAACATCGCCTATGGAAAAAAATGGTCTGTTCAGTCAGCGCATACGCTTGCGCCATTTGCATACATTTGTGGCCGTCGCTCAACAGGGAACGCTGGGGCGAGCGGCTGAAACCCTTAACCTTAGTCAGCCTGCACTATCCAAAACGCTGAACGAACTGGAACAGCTTACCGGAACCCGCCTGTTCGATCGCGGCCGTCTGGGCGCTCAGCTTACTCTCGTGGGCGAACAGTTCCTGACGCATGCCGTTAAAGTTCTTGATGCCCTCAATACCGCCGGTCAGGCCTTAAACCGTAAAGAAGAGCAGGCCAGCGACATCGTGCGCGTGGGCGCACTGCCAACGGCTGCGCTGGGCATATTGCCTGCGGCGATCGGCCAGTTCCACCGCCAGCAAAAGCACGCCACGCTTCAGGTCGCGACTATGAATAACACCATGCTGCTGGCGGGCCTGAAGTCAGGCGAGCTGGATCTGGGCATTGGCCGGATGTCCGATCCGGAACTGATGAGCGGCCTGAATTACGAACTGCTGTTCCTGGAATCACTGAAGCTGGTCGTGCGTCCGAATCATCCCCTGCTGCAGGATACCGTCACCTTAAGCCGCGTAATGGAGTGGCCGGTGGTAGTCTCCCCGAAAGGAACGGTTCCGCGTCAGAATGCGGAAGCGTTGCTGCAAATGCAGGGCTGCACGCTGCCTTCAGGGTGTATTGAAACGCTCTCGGCGTCTCTTTCGCGCCAGCTGACGGTGGATTATGACTACGTGTGGTTTGTGCCGTCCGGCGCGGTGAAGGACGATCTGCGACGCGGCGTGCTCACCGCGCTGCCGGTAACCTCACCCGGCGCAGGAGAACCCATTGGGATCCTGACGCGGGTAGATGCCCCGCTCTCTGAAGGCGCCCAAACGCTGTTAAGCGCCATTCGTAAGTCAATGCCTCTCTGACCCTAAACGCAGAACCCGCCGCGAGGGCGGGTCTGTCTTACTCAGAACGTTTCCCAGTTATCACCTGAGACAGCCGCCGCCGGGGTTAAAGGCGCGGGTTTTGCTGCGGTTGCGGCAGCAGTCCTTCCTGCTCGTGCCCCATTGAGACGAAACGCGCCAACGGCTTCCGTCAGACGCGCGCCCTGCTCTTCCAGCGAGGCCGCCGCCGCAGAGGCTTCTTCCACCAGCGAGGCATTCTGCTGCGTCACCTTATCCATCTCGGAAATCGCCTGGCTCACCTGAACGATGCCGCGGCTCTGCTCATCGGACGCGGCCGCAATCTCCAGCATAATATCGGTGACGCGTTTAACCGCCTCGACGATCTCATTCATGGTATTGCCCGCCGCAACCACCTCCCCGGAACCCTGATCGATAAGCGACACCGATTCATTAATCAGGCTTTCAATCTCTTTCGCCGCGTTCGCGCTGCGGCTTGCCAGGGTGCGGACTTCACTCGCCACGACCGCAAAGCCGCGTCCTTGTTCACCCGCACGCGCCGCCTCGACCGCCGCATTGAGCGCGAGAATATTGGTCTGGAACGCGATGCTGTTAATCACGGCGGTAATTTCAGAGATCTTCTTCGAGCTGGTGGAAATATTACCCATGGTTTTCACCACGCCGGAGACCATCTGCCCCCCGCGGCTGGCCTTACCGGAGGCATCTTCTGCAAGTTTACTCGCATGATGCGCGTTATCGGCGTTTTGCTTCACCGTCGCGGTGAGCTGCTCCATGCTGGCCGCCGTCTGTTCGATGGCCGCCGCCTGCTGTTCGGTTCGGGATGAGAGATCGGTATTACCCGCGGAGATCTCGCTGGTTCCACGGTAAATCTCCTCCGCCCCCTGCCGCACCGTGCCCACGGTTGTCACCAGCGCGTGCTGCATTGTTTGCAGATCGCGCGTCAGGCGGCCAATTTCGCTGCGCCCGGTCGGTTCGTCCGGCATGGTTAAATCGCCTTTCGCGATATTTTCGATACGCGTAGCGGCTCGCTGAAGCGGGTTTATCACCGTACGGCGCAGCACCACAAAGGTGATCACCGCCAGCGCCAGCGCCAGGCCAAACGCGCCGAACATAAACATCAGCCCCAGCCGGGTGCGGGTGTGAGCCTGCGCCGTCAGTGCGTTGGCGCGTTCGGTGCGGATTTTTATCGCCTTCAGCAGCACCGCGTTATAGGCATCGTCCAGCGGACGCGCGGTCTCATTTTCATGGTTGATAATGGCTTCAAACATGCCGTTTTTGGCATATTTCAGCATCGGCTGCATACCGGCGATGTAGGCGTCATAGCGGGCTTTCAGATCGCCATCCAGCGCTTCATCAGCCTGAGTGCGAACGGTGCGCTTCATATAGGCGGCAAATCCATCCTGCGACTGCCTGATGCGGGTCTCAGCCTCAGCGATGTTTTGCTTCATCGCCTCCATCTCCGCGATGCGGCTCGCCGCCCCCGCGTGGATCATGTTGATACGGGCGGTGCGTAAATGGTTGGAACTGTTTGACAGACCGGTGCGCACCTGGATTTCTGCTGTGACATCCTGCTGATCGTTATCGGCCTGGAGCAGGAAATAGCCTGCCAGACCCGAGCTCAAGGCAAACAGGAGAATAATGCCACCGAGAATGGAGGAAAACAGCGGAACCAGCCGGATGTGATGCAAGAAACTCAGCTTGTGCTGCGCCTGCATCGATGTTGTGTTGTCCATGACCGTCGACTCTCTTATAGGTAAGATGCGTAAAAACACGCCTGTAAAAGAGTCATCGGCACAGCGGGGAATTAGATTACGCCTAAAAGCGCCAGACAGGTCACACTTTAGAGAAGATCAGGGAAGAAATGCCAGCGGGAAAAACCGCTGGCAGAATAATCAGTTGTCGCCGAAATGGATGACGGTACGAATGGATTTTCCTTCGTGCATCAGATCGAAAGCTTCGTTGATCTGCTCCAGCGGCAGGCGGTGCGTAATGAACGGGTCGAGCTGAATTTTACCGACCATCGCATCTTCAACCATGCCCGGCAGCTGTGTACGGCCTTTCACGCCGCCAAATGCCGACCCGCGCCATACGCGCCCTGTCACCAGCTGGAAGGGACGGGTTTTAATCTCCTGACCCGCGCCGGCCACACCGATAATGATGCTCTCACCCCAGCCTTTGTGGCAGCACTCCAGCGCTGAGCGCATCACGTTGACGTTGCCGATACATTCGAAGCTGAAGTCCACGCCGCCGTCGGTCAGCTCAACGATCACGTCCTGAACCGGTTTGTCGTAGTCTTTCGGGTTGATGAAGTCGGTCGCACCCATCTCACCTGCGAGCTTAAATTTCTCCGGGTTGGTATCCACAGCAATGATACGCCCAGCTTTCGCCTGTACCGCGCCCTGGATGACCGCCAGACCGATCCCGCCCAGGCCGAACACCGCCACGGTATCACCCTCTTTCACTTTCGCCGTGTTATGCACCGCGCCGATACCGGTGGTGACACCGCAGCCGAGCAGACAGACTTTATCCAGCGGGGCCTGCGGATTCACTTTCGCCAGTGAGATCTCGGCGCACACCGTGTATTCGCTGAAGGTGCTGGTCCCCATGTAGTGATAGATTGGCTCGCCGTTATAGGAGAAACGGGTGGTACCGTCCGGCATAAGACCTTTGCCCTGCGTGGCGCGCACTGCCTGACAGAGGTTAGTTTTGCCGGATTTGCAGAACTTACACTCGCCGCACTCTGCGGTGTAGAGCGGGATCACATGGTCGCCGGGCTTCAGGCTGGTAACGCCTTCACCCACTTCCACCACCACACCGCCCCCTTCGTGGCCGAGCACCGCCGGGAATACGCCTTCCGGATCGTCACCGGAGAGGGTAAACGCATCGGTATGGCAGACGCCGGTGTGAGTAATTTTGATCAGCACTTCGCCTTTCTTCGGCGGAGCAACATCAATTTCAACGATTTTCAGCGGCTGGCCTGGGCCGAACGCGACAGCTGCGCGAGATTTCATGATGTCTTTCCCTTGTTGTGAGGTGTGTGGGTTTATTTTAGATAAGAGCGCAGCAAATGGCCGACTTCCGCCATCCGCACTGCCCGCTGATCCGGGGTGGTCTCCCCCGTCACCAGCTCATCTTTGAGGTGAATTTCAACCATTTCACCCATCAGGCCATTGGCAGCACCGCGCACGGCGGCTATTTGCTGCAGAATGGCGAGACAGGGATCGCCCGACTCCAGGGCGCGTTCAAGGGCATCAACCTGGCCTCGAATGCGGCGGACGCGGGTCAGAATACGTTTTTTATCTTCGGGTGAATGCGGCATACGCCCTCCTGATACTATAGGGGGGTATGGTACCCCGTATGTTATTGCCCTGTAAACCACAAGATAGAGACGCTGCAATGAGCACATCGCCGGCAAGGAACAAAAGATATTTAGGGTTTATTCTGGCCGCTACGAATCCTATTTAGCTCGTAATGTTAAAATTCAGCACTTATATGGCACGATGTGAACAGAAATAACATTCTCGTCACCTAACATACTGCTACAAACAAAATGGTGGTGTTAATGATTGTACTAAAGAGCTTTTTATTCTTTGTTGGCGCGGCGGTCGCATGCGCGCTTATTATACTTTGTCTTTGGGTTGATATGCGGTTTGTCGGCCATGATATTCCGGAATTATCACTGACCGAAATTATGCAGGAAACGGTATTAGCGACTATCGTTTTTCTCCATTTTCGTCTGGCGAAAATGAACGAATCCATGCGTTACTGTAATATACTGGTTGGCGGTTTTTTCCTGACGATGTTAATTCGTGAACTGGACGCGCTTTTTGACCTCATTTCTCATGGGAGTTGGGTGTGGTTCGCGCTGATTACCGCTCTGCTGGCTATAATTCGCCCCGTTATGCATTTTCGCACTACCCTGGAACAGCTGGCAAAATACACGCAATCCCCCTGGTACGGTATTCTGTTGAGCGGCCTGCTGGCTGTACTGGTCTTCTCCCGTCTCTTTGGGATGCAAGTGCTGTGGCACGCCATTCTGGAGCATGGCTATATGCGTGTCGTGAAAAACGCCGTGGAGGAAGGTTCGGAATCGTTCGGCTATATGCTGTGCCTGGCCGCATCCCTTGGCTATTACATTACCTTTCGCGCTAACGCACGAGAGAAATAGTCTCTTCCCGCTACGTAGACAGAGACGGCGAGGGAAATATTTATCCACTCCATCCTTAGGGCGTTATGGTGGACATGTAAGAAAGACATATCCTAAAAAGAGGTAATCAGGCGTCGATTTTAGCGAATTCTCTCTCACTCTTGCCATCAGCGTCTATCCTTAGACTATCAACAAAAGGAGGCTGGAATGTCTGATTTCGACACTGATAAAAATGCACAATACGCTGGCGATAAAGCCAAAAACAAACTTGATGAATTATCCGGCTCTGCGCAGCAGCAGTTTGGTGAATTCGTTGATTCCCCTAAACATCAGGTGAAAGGTGCAGCGAAAAAATATGCTGCCCAGGCCAGTGATGCCGTCTCGGATGTTACTGAAGCCGTCAGAAATAACCCGTTAACGGGCTTAATCGCTGCAGGTGCGGTAGGCATCGTTCTGGGACTTCTGCTGGGACGGAAATAATTTCAGGCCCTCCGGGGCCTTTTCTTTTCCCCACGTTTTTCTCCCTCTCTTCCCCCCTAATTTTGATAGTTCTTCTGACAAATCCCCGAACTGCACGAAAAACTTGTACAATTTAGATGTACAGATTTGACCGGATAGTATAAATTCGATGCCAGTGATGTTACAAAATTGTTTGTCAACGGTGGAAAATTATGCGTCGCAACCATGCTCCCTCTACAGCAGAAAGCGCTATAACCTTGTATTTTAACAAGGATAATGTCCCAACACAGCAGGAAACCCTTGGTGCCATCGTCAGTGAGATCATCAAAGAAAATGTACAACTGAGCAGAATGACAATTTGTACAAAGCTGTTGCGCAGAATTGAAGAATCAACGTCTGACGTTGAGAAAGCGCACTATAACGGTTTGATAGCCCTCTTCTTCGAGCGTTAACCTGAACACTGTTTTTAACTTACTAAGTTAGTCATGCTGAGTGAGAATAGAGCATCTGGATGCGATGACTAACCCCATGCTACAGCCGCGTGTAGCAGAGTGAGATTAAGCTATGCATAGAACTAAATTTGAACGACTTAAGGATGACCTTATCGGTGAGGCCGTATTATCCATATTGAAAGAGAACGGACCTATTACCTTTGCGTCTCTTGCTAATCGCCTGCTGGCGATGGCTAACGTTGAATCAAATGATGAGCGTAAAAATGCATTGATTGCCGCTGAAGATGAAGTGCGCCAGCGTGTAACCGGCGTATCGCACGACCGGGGAAGAGTGATGGGCGATTATGATATTGGCCGCATGCGTTCTCTCTTTACTCACAACACGCTTCTGAGCCCAAATAAGAAACACTAATTTTAACCGAGACGGTGACCACCATGAGTAAAGCGACTATGCACCAGACGTATAATTTTGAAGCCCTGCACGATAAAGGACTGGCGGAACACTTTCTTAATGCTGGAAAGCATCTCAGTGGTGAAGTTGAAGTGTTAGGCTCGGCAATACGCTGTATTATGCTGACCGGTGACAACCTTTCGAATAAAGAGATCATCCTGCAACTGATTCACGCCCTTGAAATTACCGAGGAGCCTGAAGCCTGCGATGTCATTCGCAACACACTTGAAATTGTTGTCGGCTTTACGCGTGATGATATCTGAGAATACACTATTGCGACGGTGATTGAGTGTTTTTTACTGGTGGTCGAATACTGTAGTCTGTCGTACCACCAGCATAGCGAAGCCGTTAACTAAATAGCCGTACCATTCGATCCAACTCTTCTTCTTTAACCGCGTGGGAAAGATAATAACCCTGGAATCGCTTAACCCCTAACGCGACAAGTTTTTCAAATTTTTCTTCGCTATCGACGCCTTCCGCAACGCATTCGGTCCCCGTCATGTCGCTGTAAACCTGTATCGCTTTAATAATGCTATAGTCTTTGTCGTTAGCCACAAAGTGCTCAACAATATCGCGATCAAGCTTTAGTCCATCAACATTAATCAGTCTGATGGGCAACATAGCATGATATTTTGAAAAACAGTCATCCAGAAAAAGCCGACATCCCTCGGCGCGTAAACGCTGGAGTGTTTCGGGAATATTTTTATCCTTTGTTACGTCAATCGTTTCAGCTAGTTCAAAGACTAGTTTCCCGGCCCACTGCGGTTTGAGTAACATTTCGACGGCCTTTTTGGCCATCCCCGGCAGCGCGTTTCCCGAAGCAAGTTGAGGAGGAATGTTAACTGAAAAATAATATTTTCCATTGTATTTATTGATACCTGATACGGCCGCATGGATGACTAACGCCGTTAGCTTGAGCCATATTTCACTATTTTTTATCCCTCCCAGAAAATAGGCTGGCTTCAGGATCTCACCTTTTTTATGCCAGCGCAGCAGGATTTCAAATCCAACTCCTTTTTTATCACTATCAGTGATAATTTGATAAGCCGCAAAGATTTCCCGTTTATGTAACGCTTGTAATATATCTATTTCCGTTTCCGAAAACACTTTTGTTTTATTTTTTACTGCACAAACCTCATCTCTGAAAACGCGAGAGTCGCTAAACCATACTCTGATAATATATAATTTACCCAAACCCACCTTGCGATGGGTATAAATAGTTTTATCTGACAGCCCTAACCTCTTACTCTGCTCTTTTATGGAAATACCCCGATAGAAATTCAGTAGCACGGTTAACTCGCGATGTGTTAACCCATGCAAATTTTCTTTACCCTCCTTGTCCGGTACGTTACGCAACAAGCGTGAAGGGCCAGCACGCTCATCTGTCTCATTTTTTACAAAGCCCATTATTTCTGTAATATTCTCTACCCTGATCGTGGAAAGCTTTTTTGTATTATTAACGAGACTTCTCAACGTTGCATTAAGCCATCGCTCAGGTAGTGCACCATACAGGGTGACCCTGCAAATCACTGGCAGTGCATTCAGAACGGATACCAAGCGCTTCAGGCTTTCAAGAAAAGTAGCAACGTCACGACCAAGGAAAACCGAAACCTCGGGCGATTGATTTTCCATCATTTTTTCAACGTCAACGGAACATATTTCATCCTCTTCAAAATGGAGTCGCGTGGCGTGTACGCCTCGAGATTTCAGAAGCAGGCTATACCCTTCAAAGGTGAAACCGCAGGCTGAAATAACAAACCGTTGCTTGTAGCAAGTACCTTGCACAGAAGGTAAATTTTGAGACATAACCTGCTCCTGAGAATACAAACATCATTCCCATATGTAATTAAAGCCAATATTCCTTGTCGCATTGAATAATTTTACCGCACCCCATTTGGTTAATAAACCGTTATCAATGTTATGCACATGAACATCTTTGCGTTAATCAACCGACTCATCCATATGCAGCATAAATATCATTTTCTTTTCATATAACAACAGTAACCAGGACTTTCTCAAGGTATAATGAAAATTCCGAAAAAGAAGTCCGGACACTTCTTCCATCGGCTCAGACAAAAAAGAGAAAATGCTATGGATAATCACATCTCATCCAGAGCTTTGCTACATCGACGGGATGTCATTAAAAACAACCCGCGATTTAGTGAAGCTATAACAGAACATTACAGAATCAATGACGCCATTTATAAAAAACAACCCCTGTTCTACAAAACGATGCTTCAGGAATCACGGTTCAATATAATACTCTCAATATGTTGTTTTGTTTTTGGCAATCAGGCTGAGTCGGTCTCGGAGATTAAGGCACTGTGCTCACGCTATAATATCGCCAGCCCTAACAGCGTTATTGCAATCATCACCATACTTAAAACCACCGGGCGAATTAAGACCTGGCGCTGTACCGAAGATCGGCGAAAAACAAAAATCGCGCCTACGGAAAAAGGACTGGATGAGCTTAAACGCTATATGTCCGGGGCGTTCACGCCTGTTAGCATTCTTTATCCGACATTCAACATTAATGTTAATCTTCTGGACAATGACACACTCAGGCACAACTTTTTCCGGCGCGCCGCAGAATACCTTTTCCGCGGATTAACATTCAGTAAAGTACTTCCGGAGGTGGGTTTATTTATTGATAAGGATGGTGGCCGGATGATTATGCTCTATCTCTATTTGCAGGCCATTAAAAACAAAACAGCATACGGTGCCATAATAGCGTATTCAGCCAGCACACTTGCAAAAGAATTTTTCGTCTCGCGTATTCACGTCAACCGCATTATCAAATCGGCACAGGAGGCTGGTTATCTTAAAGATCGCGGCGATGGCCGGATGTCCATTTACCCGGCATTTATCGAACTTGTCGAAAATTATGCCGGTTTATATTTTGCCTATGTCACACATTACATCAATGTGGTGCCAAAAGAACGACGCCATGCTGTCAACATGACGTCTACACTCTGATCTGACGGGCGTTCGGCTTGCTGAACGCCTTTTTTATCGCTCGCGCAGCGCCTCTTTTGCCTTATTTAACGGTTTCAGCAGATAATCAATGACGGATTTACTGCCGGTTTTGATATCAACCGTAGCTATCATGCCCGGAAACACCGGGAATTCCTTGCCCTGCCGGTTAGTCAGATGGTTACTGTCTGTACGGATATAAACGCGATAATAATAAACATCCCGTTTCACTTCGTCCTGAAGGGTATCCGGTGAAATCATCGTCACCTCCCCCTCCAGCCCGCCGTAAATGGAGTAGTCATAAGCGGTGATTTTCACCAGCGCTTTTTGCCCGGGATGGATAAACGCGACATCGCGCGGCGAGATTTTCGCTTCTATCACCATCTGGTCATCAAGCGGTACCAGGCTCATCAGTTTGCCGTTCGGCGGGATCACCCCGCCAACCGTCGTCACGTCAATGTCTTTCACGATGCCACGCACCGGCGCATTAAACGTTAAGCGGGTGAGTGAGTCTTCGCGCCCTTTCATCACCGAACGCTGCGCTTCGATTTCCGCGTTCGCTTTCGCCAGTTCTTCGCGGGCGCGAACGTAGTACTGGTTTTTCATCTCGGTGATTTTGCTCTCCAGCTCATTTTTTTGGCGTTCAAGGCGTAAGACTTCGACCTTACTGGCTGCCCCCTGCGTCACCAGCGGGCGCGTTAATGCCAGTTCACGCTGCACGAGATCCGCTCCCTGGCGTAAACCCGCCAGCCCTTTTTCAAGGCTTTCGCGACGAGACTGGTAAAGCGCCGTTTCCTGTTTAACCAGCTCAACGTCGTCATCCAGCTCTGCCGGGAATGTCAGCCCGGTGTCGTTCACTTCAGCATTCAGACGCGCGGCTGTCGCCATCGCAGCATTTAATCGAGACTCGCTCTCAAGCACGCTGGACTCGGTTTTCGTCCGGTCCAGTTGGGCAAGCTGTTGACCACGCTCGACGATATCGCCTTCGCGCACCATCAGACTGTGGATAATCCCCCCTTCCAGGGACTGGATCACCTGCTCGTGGGAGGACGGGATCACCTTGCCACTGCCCGTAGTGACCTCATCCAGCTGGAACAGGCTGGCCCAGGTAATAAACACCACCAGCAGGGCAAACAGCGACCATGCCACCAGCGACGATCGCGGCAGGCGGGGCTCCTTCAGTCGGCTATTAAAGCGGGAGAAATCATTCATGCCACGCCCTCCGTTTTCAGTTTAACCGTGCGCTGCGGCGCCTGCTGCGGGGCCATTCCGTGCTGGCGTAAAATGGCATCACGAGGGCCATCCATCACCACTTTGCCGTTTTCCAGCACGATAATGCGGTCAACCAGGTCCAGAATCGGCAGACGATGCGTCGCCACCACCAGCGTCCGGCGCTTACCGAGCCACTGGTGCAGATGCTGGATAAACTGCTTCTCGCTGACCTCATCCAGCCAGGCGGTGGGTTCATCCAGCAGCAGAATATTCGGCGAGGTGATCAGCGCGCGGGCCAGCAGCAGCGCCTGACGTTGCCCGCCGGAAAGCCCCATTCCGCCCTCGTTGATGATGGTGTTCAGCCCCATTTTCTGCTTGCGCACAAACTCCAGCGCACCGCTGTTGACCAGCGCCTGATGGATTTCCTCATCTGTCGCCAGCGGATTACCCATCAGGATGTTGTCGCGTACGGAGCCGAAGAACAGCCTCGCCTGCTGACTGAGCAGCTGCATATCGCGGCGTACGTCAGCCGGGTCAAGATGATTGAGAGCAATATCGTCCAGCAAAATGCTGCCCTGCTGTGGCTCCTGCATTCCCGCCAGCAGGTGCAGCAAGGTGCTTTTCCCCGAACCATTCCGCCCGAGCACCGCCACGCGCTCCCCGGCGCGAATGCGCAGTTTGCTGACGTTCAGCACGGTGAGCTTCTCTTCTTCGTCGTAATAAAACCCGACGTCGTCCAGTTGATAATCACCGCGCAGGTGGGCTTTATGCACTTTTTTGCCGTGCTGGGGATCGTCAATCGGACGCTGCATCAGGTCATCCAGTCCCTTGCGGGCCACCTTTGCTGACTGCCAGCGGGAGAGCACGCCGGAAATCTGCGACAGCGGCGCAATGGTGCGGGACGCCAGAATCGAGGTGCCCACCAGCGCACCGGTGGTCATGTCGCCGCTGATGACCAGATAACAGCCCACCAGCAGCACCACGGCGTAGACGATAGATTGCACCTCCTGGGTCCAGGTCAGCAGCAGCCCCGTCAGCCAGCGCTGTTTCATGCCGACGCTGGCGGCAACGTCATTGGTGTTATTCCACTGGTTCTGGAACCGCTGCTCGGCGCGCATCAGCTTGATGTCCTCAAGCCCCTGCACCGCTTCCACCAGCGTGGCGTTACGAATCGCCGATTCACGCATCCCTTCGCTGGAGAGTTTTCCCAGCGGGCGCTGCACCAGCAGGCCGGGAATGAGCAGCAGCGGCACGGCCAGCAGCACCACCAGCACCAGCGGGCCGCCAATCATCCACAGAATGAAGACGAACAGCAGGAAGAACGGCAGATCGGAGATGGCTGCAATGGTGGTGGAGGTGATCAGCTCCCGCACCGACTCCAGCTCGCGGATCTGGGCGATAAACGACCCGGTCGATTTCGACCGTGCGCCGTTTTTAATCCGCAGGGCGTGGGCAAACACGCGCTCGGAAATACGCAGGTCGGCGCGTTTCCCTACCACATCCGAAATATGCACCCGCAGCATGCGCATGATGAATTCAAACACGATGGCGATCATCACGCCGCCAAACAGCACCCACAGCGTGGCTTCCGACTGGGACGGCACCACCCTGTCATACACCTGCATGGAAAAGACCATGCCGGAGAGCGCCAGCACGTTGGCGACCAGCGCCACCAGCATAATGTCGCTGTAGCGACGCCAGTCTTTCAGCGCCAACTGCCAGAACCAGTTTTTCTCATAGGGTTTGATGTAATCATCCACGCGCGCATCCGGCGTGGACTCCAGGGGACGCAGCACCATCAGCCCTTTTAACCGCGAACCGAGTTCGTCACGCGTCAGCGTCGTCTCCAGGCCGCCGTCGCCGCTGAACTGCACGCTGATGTTCCCTTCATTGTCCATACGGTTGATGACCGCGATTTGCCCGCCGGTGAACTCCGCCAGCAGCGGTAAGCGCCACGGGTCGAGCGATACGGCTTCCGCCGCTACCCAACGCATCCCCAGCCCAAGCTGGCGCGCCATCTCCTCCAGCACCAGCTGGCGCGAAGACTGGCTTTCATGGTTAATCGTGACCCGAACATGCTCCGCCGAAAAATCCAGCCGATAGTGCTTAGCGATGATGAGCATGCCCTGCAACCAGGGTTCGTACTGTGGATGTGTCTTCATAATGCTACGTCCTGTTCAGGGCGATGATTTCGCACTGAAATGATACCTTTGCGAGATGATTAGAAATCGAACGTTACCTAAACGAGCCCGCAAAATAATCTTGTGAAATAGAGGGTTATGGCTATTAATGTAAAGAAACGCAAAAAGCCGCGAGGATCGCTCCCCGCGGCGTTGTTTTACGCAATTAACAGTTGATGATTTGCCAGCAGCGTCGCCAGATCCGTCTGCACGCCGTTCAGCGTCACCAGGGTGGTTGGCGAGAACTGGCCGCCCGTCCCGTCGAGGTCAACCTGGATCTCGGTGTTGCTGCCGTTCTGCACCACGCGGATGTAGTCAGCAATGTTGCCCGCGCTACTGTCCAGCGTCGCCACGCCGTTCACGTAGCTCGCCGAGCCGGTGCCGGTATAGCCGCTGTCGGAAAGCAGGTCGCGCAGATCGATGCGGTCCGTGTCTGCCGTCCCTTCCCAGGTACCGACGGTAAAGCCGTTCACCACATCGCTACCGTTGCCGCCCGTCGCGTCAGACGCGTTGATCAGCTTATAGAGCAGCGTGTCCTGACCGCCGCTGCCGATGTTGAAGGTGTCGTTACCGCCGCGGCCTTCAAAGAAGTTATCCGCGGTATTGCCTGTAAAGACATCGTCACCATTTCCACCAGCCAGCCCTTCAATGTTGACAAACCGTGCAGAACCAAAACCTGTATCTTGCATACCGGTCTTACTGAGATCGATATTCAGCGCTGTCGAACCAGCGAGCTTGTAATCGACAATATCCATTCCCCCTTCGGCGGTCCAGACGTTCACATCGGATACCACGCGGCTACCGCCGCCACCGTTATAAATATGCGTACCGGCCGTTGCGTATAGCGTGTCGTTGTAACCTGTTCCTACAATACCTACTGAATTGCTTCCATCCGTTGCGGCCTGGGCGCTATCAACGACTGCATCCCCATTTTCTGCGGTCAATACATAGGCATGGTTCTTCTCTACCGCTTTGAGTCCCGCCCAGGAAGCGTTGACGTTCTCGATGGTATTCGTTGTCCCGGAAGAGTCGAAACTGACGGACGAAACACCGCCAAAGTCATTAGCATTAGAAAGCAGTACAGCGCTGTAAGACTTGCTCGCATCAAGACCGTAGAAATACACCAGCCCTGTCGAATCGTTCATATTCACGCCGCCCTGCGGGTTAATGACCTGTGAACTAACAACTTTACCGGTACTCTCATCTACCAGCAGTACCGTATTACCATAGAAGGCGTTAATACCGTTGGCGTCAGAAATACGCAGAATGATGCTGGTTCCATCGTTGATGGTACTGGTATTTTCGATGTACTCTGTCTTGCCACCCGCCGCGCGGAACACGACTAAATCGCGATCGCCATCATAATCAAGGTCGAGCGCTAGTGCTCCCGTGGTGACGTTAGTGCTGCCCTGATTTGCGCCCGTTAACAGCGTTTGCGATGACCAGTTAACCTGCCCTGTACCGGCGTTCACACCATTGTTGAGCCAGAGCATGCCGATATTGTTGGCGTTAGTGGCAACTGTGCTGCCCGCTGCGCCCGCAATCTCGATCAGATCCATCTTGCCATCACCGTTCCAGTCCACCGCTAGCGAGGTCATGCTGTTTACGCTGTCGCCGAAGGTCTGAACATTCGACCCGGTTCCCACACCGTTAGCCGCCGCGGTTAAATTCCCGGCACCATCGTTGTAGAAAACGGCACTGGTGGCGTTACCCTGACCGGTTAGCCCTCCCACAAAGAGATCCATATAGCCATCGCCGTTAAGGTCGGCCCAGGTCATAGTGGTGTAATAATTACTCGTCGTCCCCTGATTTCCATAGAAAACCCCCGTCACAATCTGGGTATTGGTCAGCGTATAATTACCGTTTGCATCCACGCCATTGGTCGCGACCACCAGTCGGGTATTCGCACTGCTGGAGCCTCCGCCTGAGGTATAGTTGGTGCCTACCGTCCCGTGATACACAATGTCGACATAGCCATCATTGTTGAGATCCACGCCAGAGAGATCGCGGCTCATTTGCGCATTGTTATTGTTGGTCGATGCCACCCCATCCTGGGTTGTAGCGGTTTCAACATAAGCACCACTTTTGTCAAAGCCGATAATAGTGCCGTCCGTGTTCATTACGATTTGCGTATCATAGCCACCCGGTGCGTTGGAATCATTTGGAGATCCATCGCCGTATACCATGTCGACAAATCCATCCCCATCAATATCAATGCCCATTACGCCGCCGTACCAACTCCATGTGTTGCCATTGACATCATTTGTCTGTCCCGCAACGCCATTAGAACCCACCTGGAAGGTGGTGTAGGTGCCGTCCGCATTGTATTTGAAAGACTGCTGGCCATTTGCATAACTGGTATCTGCACCGAGGATATCCATCAGGCCATCACGGTCAAAGTCGACAAATGTTGATTGCTGCTGTCTGTCCGGACCACTGATTGCGACGGAGCTGAATGAACCTAACGTCGTCGAACTGGTTGCGTTCTGGGTAAAGACCGTAGAATTGCTGAGGATCCTCCATGAGCCATCTTCAGCCAGGGTCAGTGCCGTGCCCGTATCCTGCGAAGAGGCTGCGGTCGAGGTAAAACTTATTTCCGGCGTCGGTGATACCGTCAGCTCGTTCGCGGAGTCATCCGCCGTGATCTGCGTGCCGTCAGCTTTGTAAAGTGCAGCCTTGACATCATATGTGCCTAGCGCCAGGGCGTCTGCGTCAGGGATCTGCACGTACCAGGTACTGTTCTTAGGATCAACAACGACAACGCCATTGCGAGAACTGTAAACCACATTGTTGACCGTCACTTCAACGTATTCACCATCGAGGATCTCGAAGTCAACGCGGCCGGTGATAATCGGCGTGGTATCCAGGGTATCCTGCACCTCTACATACATTTGCAAATCAACGGTGAAATCAAACACAGGTGAAGGTGTGGTTTCATTTCCAGCGGCATCGACAACGACCGCATAAAATTCCCCTTTTTCTCCATCTACCAGCGGATCCGTCAAGGCGAAGGACCAGGAAGTACCGTTTACGTCAGCCTCGCCAAGCAAGGTGCCGTCGGCGCGATACACACGCACCAGCTCGCCGGTCAAAAGCGAGGAAGACAACGTGCCGTTTAGCACAGGCAAACGATCGTCTGTTGTCGTGCCAGCACTAAACTCACCGCGTGATGAGCCTACCTCATCCGTATAGCTAATAATTGTCGCTGCGGTGTTAGACGGCGTCAGATCGACGGTAACCACCTGCTCAGCCGTTGCGCCTGTATTCCCCGCTAAATCTACAACCCGAACTTGATAGGTATGTTCCCCTTCAGGCAAATCGCGGATATCGATGAAGCTCCAGCGGTTGCCATTCATCGTGACATACTGCCAGGTCAAACCGTTATCGACGCTGATCTGCACATATTCACCGCTGGAAAGCGGCGCACCAATCGAACCATTGATAGTCAGTGACGTATCATTAGTCAGGAAGTCGCTGTCGCTATAGCCCGTATCGGTTGAAATACTGTCAATGCTGACGGTAATCGCACTATCAGGCGCCACCAGGTCCACGGTCACCTTCTGATATGCCGACCCACCAATGTTACCCGCGATGTCTATTACCCGCACATAGTAGTCATAGGTGCCGTTAATCAGCGTGCGGCCGTCCACGTAGTACCAACTGTTGCCGGTGACGATCACGTTCTGCCAGCTGACTCCGCCGTCGATGCTAATCTGGGCATATTCGCCGTCGGCCAGCGTTGCGCCGAGCGAGCCGTGCAGCGTCAGGGAGGTATCATTGGTGATAAAGTCGCTGCTGCTCAGGCCGGTATCGTCGCTGATGCTGTCGATAGCGATCGTTTTGCTGGCGTCCGGCGCGACGGTATCAATGGTCACCACCTGGCTGGTGGTGGCGCTGATATTCCCCGCGTCGTCAATCACCCGCAGCTGGTAGTTGTAGTCTCCGTCGGCCAGCGTGCGGCCATCAACGTAGGTCCAGCTCAGACCGCTGACGCTCACGTCAGTCCAGGTCGCGCCACCGTCCAGGCTGATCTGCGCGTGGTCGCCGCTGCCCAGGGCCGCGCCGAGCGTCCCTTTCAGGCTAATCTGGTTGTCGCTGGTAATGAAGTCGCTGTCGGACAGGCCGGTATCCTGCGAGACGGAATCCACGGTAATGCTCGTCGCCGCAGGCTTAGTCAGATCGATTACCACGTCCTGGCTGTCCGTTGCCCCGACGTTGCCCGCGTTATCAATGACGCGCACCTGGTACGGGTACGTACCGTCCGTCAGGGTGCGGCCATCGGTGTAACGCCAGGTGGTGCCGGTCACGGTCAGGTCAATCCAGGTGACGCCGCCGTCGAGGCTGATCTGCGCCTTCTCGTTATTGCCGAGCTGCGCCGATAGCGAACCGTTCACCACCACCTGCTTATCGTTGGTGATGAAGTCACTCGCGCTCAGGCCGGTATCGTTTTGCAGGGAATCAATGCTGATCCCCATTGACGGTGCGGTGAGATCCACGGTGACGCTGTGGTTATCGCTGGCGCTGTTGCCGATGGCGTTGCTCACCTGCGCATTGATCACGTACGAACCGCCGTCCGCCAGCGCGGTCACGTCTGCGCTGCCGACCGTATAGCTCCAGGTGCCGTCATTTTGAACGTTAGCCGTGTAGGTTTTACCGTTAAGCGTAATGGTCACCGTCTGGCCCGCAGGCGCGTCGGTGGTGCCGCTGACAATTAGCGGCGTGCCGTGCTCGGCGGCGTTGACGATATCGTCCTGGGCAAAGGTGTTAATGACGATGGTCGGCACGTCGCCGTTCAGCGTCACGTCGTGTGTTGCGCTGCCCGGGTTACCCGCCTTATCGCTCACCGTAGCCGTAATGGTGTAATCCCCATCGCTCAGGCCGAGGAAGTCGCGGCCCGGCACGAAGACCGACCACGAACCGTCTGATCCAACGGTCGCCTGATAGCTGTGCCCGTTGAAGGAGACGGTCACCGTCTGGCCCTGCTCCGCGGTGGTGGTCCCGCTAATAGTCTGCCCCGCCAGCTGCTCGGCGTTGTTGACGATATCGTCATCGGCCACGGTGCTGATGGTGACGGCTGGTGCGACGGTATCGACCGTTAAGGTATGGGTCGTCTGGCCGCTGTTACCGGCTTTATCGTTGACCACGGCGGTCACCGTCAGCGCACCCTGGCTCAGTGCGGCCAGGTCTGCCGCCGGAACGTCCAGCGTCCAGATGCCATCGCTGCCGACAAGCGCAGTGTAGGTTTTTCCGCCCAGCGTGACGGTCACCGTCTGGCCTGCTTCCGCGCTGGAAGAGCCGTGTACGGTGAGCGGCTGCTGGGCTTCCGCCGCATTCAGCACGTCGTCACCCGACAACGTGTTCACGCTAATAACCGGCGCGGTGGTGTCCACGCTGATGGTATGCGTCGCCGAGGCGCTGTTCCCGGCGCTGTCCTGCGCCGAAACAGAAATCTGGTAGCTCGCGCCGTCGGCCAGAGCGCCCACGTCGGCGGCCGGAACGGTGGTCTGCCAGGCGCCGTCGCTCTGAATGGTGGCCGTATAGCTCTTACCATTCAGGGTGATAGTGACCTGCGTACCGCTGGCGAACTGCGCACTGGAACCGTTGATAACCAGCGACGCGCCCGCTTCTGCCGCATTGATCACGTCATCACCACTGAGGGTGTTGACGGTCAGCGCGACCGATGCGGTATTTACCACCACGTCATGGGTCTGAGTGCTGCTGTTGCCTGCGCTGTCGGTGATAGTCGCGCTGAGGGTTACGGTGCCGTCGGCCAGTGCGGAAATCACGCTGGCCGGAACGCCCACGCTCCAGTAACCGCTGGCGTCAACGGTGGTGGTGTACTGATTCGAACCGATGGTGATAATCAGCTTATCGCCGACGCTGGCGCCGGTTGCGGTGCCGCTGATGATCTGCGCCTGCCCGTGCTCCACGCTGTTGATGACGTCATCACCCGCCACGACGTTAAAGCTGACGGTCGGCGGCGTGGTATCAAGCGTAATCGCTTTCCCCGCGCTGCCCGGGTTACCCGCGGCGTCACTCACGCTCACCTGCACGGTGTAGCCGTTATCCGCCAGGGCGGACAGGTCTGTGCCCGGCACGTTAACGCTCCAGACGCCGCCCTGCTGAACCTGCGCGGTGTAGCTGTTCCCGCCGAAGGTTACGGTTACCGTCTGACCGACTTCCGCCGTGGTGGTGCCGGAAATGGCCACGCCCGCAGCCGCTTCGCTGCCGTTGATCACGTTGTCGCCTGCGACCGTGTCAATCGTCACGGTTGGCGCGGTGGCATCTACACTGTATTCGCGGCCCGCCGAAGCGCTGTTGCCGTGCGCGTTGGTGATGCTCACCTGCACGCTGGCGTCGCCGTCTTTCAGACCCGCCAGATCCGAGGAAGGCACGCTCGCCGTCCAGTTGCCGTCGGCATCGACTTTGGCGGTGTAAGACTTGCCGCCAAAGGTGATGGTCACGGTCTGGTTCTCTTCCACATTGGATGTGCTGCCGGAAAGCACCAGATCCGCGCCTTTCTCCGCCGCATTAATCACGTCGTCGGTGGCGATGGCATCGATGCTGATCGCCACGGCTGCCAGATCGACGGTGACGTCGTGGCTGATGGAGACCGGATTGCCCGCCGCGCTCTGGCCCGCTACGGTGACGGTCATCGTGCCTGCGGCCAGAGCGCCCACGTCTGCCGCCGGGATCGCCGCGGTCCAGGAGCCGTCTGCCAGTACCGACGCGGCATAGGTCTTGCCATTCAGGGTCACGGTGAGCGTAGTGCCCGCCGCCAGCCCATCGCTTGAGCCAGTGACGATAAGATTCTGACCATGCTCAATGCTGTTGATCACGTCATCGCCCGCCACGGTATCCACGCGCAGCCCCGGCAGGCTGGCGTCGATAGTGATATCGCGCTCGCCCGTTCCCGAATTGCCATGGTCATTAGTGACGGTCGCTGACACCGTTAAATCGCCGTTGCCCAGCGCCGTCAGAACCGACTCAGGCACGTTCACGGACCAGGTCAGATCGCTCTGCACCGTCGCGGTGTAGCTGTTGCCGCCGATGGTCACCGTCACGGTGTTGCCCGCCTCAGCGTTCGTTACCCTGCCGCTGAGGGTCTGCCCCGCAGCCACTTCCGCCGCGTTAATCACGTTGTCGCCCGCCACTGTGTTGATGGTGACGGTTGGCAGCGCGGTGTCGACAAGCAGGTTCGCGGTATTGCTCACGCTGTTGCCCACGCCGTTGGTGGCGGTCGCGCTCAGGGTGTAGTTGGCTTCGCCCAGGCTCGCCAGATCCGCCGCCGGAACGGTCAGGCTCCAGGTGCCGTCTGCCGCAGTTGTCGCCGTGTAGTTTTTACCGTTCAGAATTACGGTCACCACGGTGCCTTCCGCCAGGTTGGCGCTGGTGCCGCTGACGCTCAGGTCCTGCCCTTTTTCTACCGCGTTCAGTACGTTGTCATCGCTGATGGCGTTAAAGCTGACCGACGGCAGACCGGTATCGACGGTCACATTATGCGTGCCGCTGCCGGTGTTGCCCGCCGCGTCGGTGACAGACGCAGTGACGGTCACGGTGCCGTCGCTGAGGACTGAAATGACGCTGGCCGGAACGCCCACGCTCCAGTTACCCGCCGCGTCCAGCACGGTGGTATAAGTCTGGCCGCCGATCGTAACGGTGACCTTATCGCCCGCTGCCGCGCCGGTGGCGGAGCCGCTGACGATCTGCGCCTGATTGTGTTCAGCCGTGTTAATCACATCGTCACCTGCAACGGTGTGGATGGTCACCCCAGGAACGGTCACATCCACCGTCAGAGTGTGATCAACCGATGCCGGGTTACCCGCCTTGTCGCTGACTGAGGCAGTGACCGTCACACTGCCGTCGGTTAATCCTGCCAGATCCGCCGCCGGAACGTTCAGCGTCCAGCTGCCGTCCGCGCTCACGGTTGTGGTGAAATCTTTGCCGTTCAGCGACACGGTCAGCGTCTGGCCCGCTTCGGCGGTGCTGGTGCCGGAGATTGCCAGGTCTGACTGCGCTTCCGTGGCGTTGAGGATATCGTCTGTGGCAATCGTGTTGATGGTCACGGACGGCGCGGTAGCATCCACGCTGTACTCGTGGCCCGCAGACGCGCTGTTGCCGTTCACGTTGGTGACGCTCACCTGCACGCTGGCGTCGCCATCCTTCAGGCCAGCCAGATCCGCTGACGGCACGGTGTAAGTCCAGTTGCCGCTGTCGTCCACGGTGGTGGTGTAGATCCTGCCGTTCAGACTGATGGTCACGGTCTGCCCGGCTTCCACGTTGGTGGTCGCACCGGACAGCACCAGATCCGCGCCCTTCTCCGCCGCGTTAATCACGTCGTCGGTGGCAAGCGCATTGATGCTGATGGCAACGGTAGCCAGATCCACGGTCACATCGTGGCTGATGGTGATCGGGTTACCCGCCGCGCTGTCGCCGGTAACGCTGATTTTCACGGTGCCTTCCGGCCACGCGCTCACGTCGGTGGACGGGATCGCCGCGCGCCAGGTGCCGTCCGCCAGTACCGTCGCCGCATAGTCTTTACCGTTGACGGTAACCGTCAGCGTCGTGCCCGGTGCCAGCCCGTCGCTGGAGCCTGAAACAATCAGGTTCTGCGCGTGCTCAATGGTGTTGATCACGTCATCACCCGCCACGGTATTCACGCGCAGGCCCGGCAGGTTAGCGTCGATAGCGATCTCGCGTTCGCCGGTGCCGGTGTTGCCGTGGCCGTTGGTGACGGTTGCCGTCACGCTCAGGCTGCCGTTGCCGAGTGCGGTCAGCACGTCAGACGGCACATTCACGGACCAGGACAGATTGTTCTGCACCGTTGCGGTGTAGCTGTGGCCGCCGATAGTCACGGTCACGGTGTTGCCCGCTTCGGCATTCGCCACGGTGCCGCTCAGGGTCTGACCTGCCGCCACTTCCGCCGCGTTAATCACGTTGTCGCCCGCCACGGTGTTGATGGTGACGGTTGGCAGCGCGGTGTCCACCAGCAGGTTCGCGGTGTTGCTCACGCTGTTGCCCACGCCGTTGGTGGCGGTCGCGTTCAGGGTGTAACTGGCCTGACCGAGACCGGCCAGATCCGCCGCCGGAACCGTCAGGCTCCAGGTGCCGTCTGCCGCAGTTGTCGCCGTGTAGTTTTTACCGTTCAGAATTACGGTCACCACGGTGCCTTCCGCCAGGTTGGCGCTGGTGCCGCTGACGCTCAGGTCCTGCCCTTTTTCTACCGCGTTCAGTACGTTGTCATCGCTGATGGCGTTAAAGCTGACCGACGGCAGACCGGTATCGACGGTCACATTATGCGTGCCGCTGCCGGTGTTGCCCGCCGCGTCGGTGACAGACGCAGTGACGGTCACGGTGCCGTCGCTGAGGACTGAAATGACGCTGGCCGGAACGCCCACGCTCCAGTTACCCGCCGCGTCCAGCACGGTGGTATAAGTCTGGCCGCCGATCGTAACGGTGACCTTATCGCCCGCTGCCGCGCCGGTGGCGGAGCCGCTGACGATCTGCGCCTGATTGTGTTCAGCCGTGTTAATCACATCGTCACCTGCAACGGTGTGGATGGTCACCCCAGGAACGGTCACATCCACCGTCAGAGTGTGATCAACCGATGCCGGGTTACCCGCCTTGTCGCTGACTGAGGCAGTGACCGTCACACTGCCGTCGGTTAATCCTGCCAGATCCGCCGCCGGAACGTTCAGCGTCCAGCTGCCGTCCGCGCTCACGGTTGTGGTGAAATCTTTGCCGTTCAGCGACACGGTCAGCGTCTGGCCCGCTTCGGCGGTGCTGGTGCCGGAGATTGCCAGGTCTGACTGCGCTTCCGTGGCGTTGAGGATATCGTCTGTGGCAATCGTGTTGATGGTCACGGACGGCGCGGTAGCATCCACGCTGTACTCGCGGCCCGCCGAGGCGCTGTTGCCGTTCACGTTGGTGACGCTCACCTGCACGCTGGCATCACCCTCTTTCAGACCGGTCAGATCCGAAGATGGCACCGTGGCGGTCCATTTACCCTCAGCGTCCACCGTGGCGGTGTAGTTCTTGCCGCCGAAGGCGATGGTGACGGTTTGATTTTCCTCCACGTTCGCAGTGGTGCCGGAGAGCACCAGATCCGCGCCCTTCTCGGCGGCGTTGATCACGTCATCGGTGGCAAGCGCATTGATGCTGATGGCGACGTTTGCCAGATCCACCGTCACATCATGGTTGATAGTCACCGGATTGCCCGCGCTGCTCTGCCCTTCAACGGTCACGGTGACCGTGCCTGCGGCCAGCGCACTCACGTCCGCAGAAGGGATCGCCGCACTCCAGGTGCCGTCTGCCAGCACGGTAGCCGCATAGGTTTTACCGTTTACGGTGACGGTCAGCGCCGTCCCCCCCGTCAGGCCGTCGCTTGAACCCGTGATAATCAGATTCTGCCCGTGTTCGATGCTGTTAATCACGTCATCGCCCGCCACGGTGTCCACGCGCAGGCCCGGCAGATTCGCGTCTATCTCGATTTCGCGCTCGCCCGTTCCGCTATTGCCCACGCCGTTGGTGACACTGGCTGACACGGTTAAATCGCCGTTGCCCAGTGCGGTCAGCACCGACTCCGGCACGCTCACGGACCAGGTGAGATCGCTCTGCACCGTTGCGGTGTAGCTGTTGCCGCCAATGGTCACGGTCACGGTGTTGCCTGCTTCGGCATTCACCACCTTACCGCTGATGGTCTGGCCGGTTGCCAGCTCCGCCGCGTTAATGACGTCGTCACCTGCCACGGTGTTGATAATCACGCCCGGCAGAACGGATTCCACGTTCACGGTGTGCGAGGTGCTGGTGCTGTTGCCGACGCTGTCCGTCGCGGAGGCCGACACGGTGTAAAGCGCTTCACCCAGTTGCCCCACCTCGTTCGCCGGAACGGTGGTGGTCCATTGGCCATTGGTAGCTACCGTGGCGCTGTACGCTTTGCCGTTCAGCATCACGGTCACCACCGCGCCTGTCGCCAGGCCGGAAGCCGTACCGGAGATCGTCAGATCCTGGGTTTTCTCGGTGCTGTTGATCACATCGTCACCGGAAACGGTGTCAATGGTCAGCACCGGCGCGGTCAGGTTCACCTCCACGCCGTGCGTGGCGCTGTTGCTGTTGCCCGCTTTATCGGTCAGCGCCGCGGTAATGGTGTAATCCCCGGCGGCCAGCGCGGTGACGTCCGCCGCAGGCACGCCCACGCTCCAGTTGCCGGAGGCATCCAGGGTGGCGGTGTAGGATTTGCCGTTGAGGGTAACGGTGACCACGTCGCCCGCCGCCGCGCCGGTCACGGCGCCCGTAACAATCAGAGCCTGCGCATGCTCGGCGCTGTTGATCACGTCGTCGTCGGAAACGGTGTTAATAGTCAGCTGCGGGACGGTGGTATCGACCAGCACGTCGCGATCCGCAGAGGCCGGGTTGCCCGCCTTATCAGACACGGCGGCGCTGATGGTGTAGTTGCCGTCGGTAATCGCGCCCACGTCTGCAGACGGCACGGTCACGCTCCAGCTGCCGTTTGCCTGCACGGTGGTGGTGTAGTCCACGCCATTCAGCGTCACGGTGACGGTCTGGCCCGCTTCGGCGTTGGTCACGCCGTTAACGACCAGATCCTGCTGCGCTTCGGCCGCATTGATGATGTTGTTGTCGCTGACAATTTCAATAGATACCGTCGGCGCGGTGGCGTCCACGCTGTACTCGCGGCCTGCCGACGCGCTGTTGCCGTTCACGTTGGTGACGCTCACCTGCACGCTGGCATCGCCGTCCTTCAGGCTGCCCAAATCGGCGGACGGTACGGTCGCCGTCCAGTTGCCGCTGGCATCGACCGTCGCGGTGTACGACTTGCCGCCGAAAGTGATGGTAACGGTCTGGTTTTCTTCCACGTTGGTGGTCGAGCCGGACAGCACCAGGTCCGCGCCTTTCTCTGCCGCGTTAATCACGTCATCGGTGGCGATGGCGTTGATGCTGATGGCAACGGTCGCCAGATCCACCTTCACGTCGTGGCTGATGGAAACCGGATTGCCCGCCGCGCTCTGGCCTTCCACGGTCACGGTGACCGTGCCCGCATTCAGCGCGCTGACGTCTGCCGCCGGAATGGCCGCCGTCCAGGTGCCGTCCGCCAGCACGGTTGCGGCGTAGGTTTTGCCGTTAACGGTGACCGTCAGCGCAGAGCCGCTCGCCAGCCCGTCGCTGGAGCCGGTAATAATCAGGTTTTGCGCGTGCTCAATGCTGTTGATCACATCGTCGCCCGCCACGGTATCGACGCGCAGGCCCGGCAGGTTGGCGTCTATAGTGATGTCGCGCTCGCCGGTTCCGGTGTTGCCGTGGCCGTTGGTGACGCTGGCTGACACCGTCAGTTCGCCGTTACCGATGGCGGTTAAGACCGTGGACGGCACGTTGACCGACCAGCTCAGATCGTCCTGAACCGTCGCGGTATAGGTATGGCCGCCGACTGAAATAGTGACAGTGTCACCGCTCGCCGCGCCGCTCACTTTGCCGCTCAGGGTCTGCCCGGCAGCCACTTCCGCGGCGTTAATGACATCGTCCGTGGCGACAGGGTTGATGGTGACCTGCGGCAGCGCGCTGTCGACCAGCACGCTGTGGCCGGTGCTCGCGCTGTTGCCTGCGGTGTCGGTTACGCTCGCCGTTACGACGTAGCTTGCTTCACCCAGCGCAGAGACGTTTGCCGCCGGAACGGTGACGCTCCAGCTGCCGCTGGCGTCGGTGGTGGCCGTATAGCTGATACCGTTCAGGGTCACCGTTATGGTGGTTCCGTCCGGCTGGTTGCTGGTGCCGGACACCAGCAGATCCTGGCCTTTCTCGGTCGCGTTGATCACGTCGTCAACCGCCAGGGTATTGATGGCAACCACCGGCGCGGTCAGGGAGACGTCAAACGCGTGCGTCGCGGTGGTGCTGTTACCGGCTTTATCGGTGAGGGTCGCAGAGATCGTCTGCTCGCCGTTTGCCAGCGCGCCCACGTCGGTCGCCGGAACGCCCACACTCCAGCTGCCGGACGCATCCAGCATGGCGGTGTAGTCTTTGCCGTTCAGGCTCAGGGTAATCACGTCGCCCGCCTGCGCGCCCGTCACCTTGCCGGTGACAATCAGCGCCTGGCCGTGCTCGGCAATATTAACAATGTCGTCGCCCGCCACAATGTTGAAGGTAATCTGCGGCACGGTAGTGTCGACCAGCACGGACGCCCCCGCGCTGGCCGGGTTGCCCGCTTTATCGGACACGGTCGCCGTGACCGCCGCGCTACCGTCGGCGATCCCCGCCAGATCCGCCGCCGGTACATCCAGCGTCCAGCTGCCGTTTGTCTGCACCTGGGCGGTGTACTGATTGCCGTTGAAGGTCACGGTGACCGTCTGGCCTGCTTCGGCAGTAGACGTCCCGCTCAGGGTCAGGTCCTGCGCCGCCTCTGCCGCATTTAGCATGTTGTCGCCGCTGATGGTGTTGATGCTGACCGCTGGCGCGGCGGTATCGACGCTGAATGCCTGCGAGGAAGAGGCCGCGTTGCCGTTCATGTTGGTTACGCTAACCTGTACGCTGGCGTCGCCATCCTTCAGGCCGCTCAGTTCGGCAGCCGGTACGGTGCAGGTCCAGTCGCCGTTGGCATCGACCATCGTGGTCCAGGTTTTACCCGCAAAGATAATGGTAACGGTCTGGCCCGCTTCAACGTTCGAGGAGGAGCCGGACAGCACCAGATCCTGGCCTTTTTCTGCCGCGTTCAGCACGTTGTCGTCCGTCACGCTGTTGATGCTTATCGCCACCGGGGCGAGATCGACATCCACCACGGTACCGATGTTCACCGGGTTGCCGGAGGTATCCTGCGCGCTGGCGCTGATGGTGAGCGACCCGTCCTCCCACCGGGAGACGTCCGCGGCCGGAACCGCAGCCTGCCAGGTGCCGTCCGCCAGTACCGAGGCGGAATAACTCTTGCCGTTGATGCTCACGGTGACGGTGCTACCCGCCGCCAGGTCGGTGCTGGTGCCGGAGATAACCAGGTTCTGCGCGTGTTCAATAACGTTAATGACGTCGTCACCGGCGACGGTATCAATGCGCAGGCCGGGCAACTGGGCGTCAATGGTGACATCCAGGGAAGACGATCCGGTATTACCGTGCGCGTTCGTCACGCTGGCCGATACGGTCAGGTCGCCGTTGCCGAGCGCGGTTAACTGACTCTGGGTTAACGGCAGGCTCCAGGTGAGATCGTCCTGTACGGTAGCCGTGTATGTCTGCCCGCCGATGATAATCGTGACGGTATCGCCCGATGCCGCGTTCGATACTTTCCCGGTCAGGGTTTGCCCTGCGGCCACTTCCGCCGCGTTAACGATATTGTCGCCCGCGACGTTGTTGAGGGTAACAACCGGCAGCGAGCTGTCCACCAGCACATCGTGCGTGGCAGAGGCGCTGTTGCCCACATTATCGGTGACGCTCGCCGTCACGGTGTAATTGGCTTCACCCAGCGCGCTCACCGCAGAGGCGGGTACGGTAACGCTCCAGTTGCCACTGGCGTCGGTGGTGGCTGCATAGTTGATACCGTTCAGATTAACGGTGATGGTGGTTCCTTCCGGCTGGTTGCTGGTACCGGAAAGCAGCAGATCTTCGCCCTTCTCTGCCGCATTGATCACGTCATCCGCTGCCAGCGTATTAATACCGATTACAGGCGTGACTGTATTGACCACCACATCCACTGAACTGCTGCCGGTGTTGCCGGACCGATCGGTCACGGAGACGTTAATGGTCCAGGTGCCGTCCGTCAGCCCCTGAACGACGGACGCAGGCAGGCCGAGGCTCCAGTTGCCCGCCGCATCCACCACGGTGGTGTAGTCCACGTTATTGATGGTGATGATGACCAAATCACCCGCCGCCGCGCCGGTGACGGAGCCGCTCAGGATCTGCGCCTGTGAATGGGCCAGCTGGTTAACGGTGTTGGTGTCGGTGACGAAATCGTTGATGGTCACCTGCGGTTCGGTGGCATCCACCAGCCCAACGCGGTCCGCGCTGCTGCTGTTGCCCGCCACGTCACTGACGGTGGCCGTGACGGTGACATTGCCATCGGTCAGCGCGCCAACGTCGGCGGCAGGCACGTTCAACTGCCAGCGACCGTCCGCCTGGATCGTGGTCTGGTAAGATTTACCGTTCAGCGTCACGGTGACCGTCTGGCCCGCTTCAGCGGTTGTGCTGCCGCTGAGCACCAGATCCTGCTGCGCTTCTGCCGCATTAATGATGTTGTCGTCGGTCAGGTTATCAAGCGTAATGGCTGGCGGCTGTGTATCGACAATCACCACGCGTGAGGCGTCCGCGCTGTTGCCGTTGACGTTAGTCACGCTGACGCTCACCTGCGCCCGCCCGTCGATCAGCGTTTCCATCGCGCTCGCCGGAACGGTCAGACGCCAGGAGCCGTCCTGCTGCACCTGTGCGGTAAAGGTTTGATCCGCGAATTTCACCACCACGGTTTGCCCGGCCTCTACGCCCTGCGTCTGACCGGAAAGCGTGACATCCGCGCCTTTTTCCGCCGCGTTGAGCATATCGTCAGTGGTTACGGTATCGATGGTGACGGCCACCGCGTTCAGGTCAAGCTCGATCGGGTGTTCAGCCGCCACGGTGTTGCCCCAGGCATCTTCCGCACTGACGCTGACGGTCATGCCTCCCGCCGTCCATGCCTGAAGGTCCGCCGACGGCACGCCAATCTGCCAGTTGCCGCTGGCGTTAACCGTGGTGACGTATTCAACATTATTGATGGTGACGGTGATCTGTGTGCCTTCGGCCAGATGAGTGCTGGAGCCGGTCACGGCCAGATCCTGCTGCTGTTCAATGGCGTTAATCACATCATCGCCAGAGATCGTGTTCACGCGCAGGCCCGGCAGTTCGGCGTTGATGTTGATAGCACGCTCGCCGGTGCCGGTGTTGCCGTGCGCATTGGTGACAGAGGCGCTGAAGGTTAAATCGCCGTCGCCAAACGCCTGAAGGTCGGCCGATGGGATGGTCACGCTCCATTTCAGGTCGCTGCCAACCGTCGCGGTGTAGCTCTTGCCGCCCACGGTGACAGAGACGGTATCGCCCACCGCCGCGCCGGTGACGCGTCCGCTGAGGGTTTGGTCAACCGCCGCTTCGGCGTTATTGACCATGTTATCCCCGGCAAAGGTGTTGAGGATCACCTGCGGCAGCGCGGTATCGACCAGCAGATTCGCCTCGGCGGAGCCGCTGTTACCCACGCTGTCGGTGCCGCTGACGCTCACGGTGTAAAGGGTATTCGCCAGATCCAGCACGTCGGAAACCGGCACCTGAACGGACCAGCTACCGTTCTCAACGGTGGCCTGATAGTTAACGTTGTTCAACGTCACGGTGACAGCGCTGCCGTTCGGCAGATTACTGGTCCCGCTCAGGCTCAGAGGCTGCATGGCCTCCTGCGCATTCAGGACGTTATCCTGGCTGATGGGGTCAAGGGTGAATTCCGGCGGGTTGCCGCTGAGCGTAATGCCGTGCGTCGCGCTGCCGGTGTTGCCCGCCGCATCGGTCACGGAGACCGAAATGCTGTGGCTACCTTCACCCAGCGCGCCAATGACAGAGGCAGGCACGCCGACGCTCCAGCTGCCGTCCGCCTGGACGACACCAGTAAAGGTCTTGCCGCCAACGGTCACGGTGACAACGTCGCCCGCCGCCGCGCCGTTCGCCTGGCCGGAAATAATCTGAGCCTGCCCCTGCTCGCTGGTGTTCAGAATGTCGTCGCCCGCGACAGTGTTGATAGTGACCACTGGCGCTGCGGTATCGACCGTGAAATCGGCGGTGGTGGAGGCCCCGTTACCCGCTTTGTCGCTGACGTTTACCGTCAGGGTGTGCTCGCCGTTAGCCATCGCCTGTACTTCACTGGCCGAAAGCGTAACGGACCAGGTGCCGTCGCTGCCCACGGTCGCCGTGTGATTTTTGCCGTTCAGCGTGACCGTCATAACCTGGCCCGCTTCCGCATCGGTTTTTCCGGTCAGCGTCAGCGGCTGATTATGTTCAGCCGCGTTGATGATGTTGTCCTGGGCGATCGTGTCGACAGAAATCGCTGGCGCAGCGGTATCGACGCCAATCGTCTGGCTGCCGGTCACGGTGTTGCCCGCCGCGTCTTTGCCGCTGACGTTGACCGTCCAGGTACCATCGCCCAGCGCCTGCGCGTCAGCAGCAGGCACCTTCACGCTCCATGCGCCGTTTGCCCCCACTTCTGCGGAATAGGTTTTACCGTTCAGCGTGACGGTAAGCGCCGTGCCCTGCGCCAGGTTTTTGCTGGTGCCGGACAGCGTAAAGCCAGCGGCCTGCTCGCTGGCGTTGATCACGTTATCGCCCGCCGTGGTGGCGAGCGTCACGCTGGTATCCGCTGTAGAAACGGTTACGGTAATACTGCCCGCAGAGGTCGTTTTACTGCCGTCGATCTGAACGACGGACCAGGTATGTTCCCCGTCCGCCTGGGTCGGAAGTGTTACCGTCCAGGTGCCGTCCTTTGCGACCATGGTGCTGGCGATGGTGCTGCCGCTGCTGTCTTTAACCTGAATGGTCGCGCCCGGCTGCCCGGTACCGCTGAAGGTTGGGGTGTTATCATCCGTGACCTCTTTTGCACTCAGCCCCCCCTGCTTGTCACCCGCGTTATCCGTCAGCAAAAATGTTGGCGTGGCGCTTTCGACTTCTTTCGTATTATCAATAACTTTTGTTTTGGTTTCGCCGTCACCGCCGTGAGCCAGCAGTGCGCCAATCGCACCGCCTCCCAACGCCGCTCCGGCAATCCAGCCCCACGGCGCATCGCTTAAGACGCTTCCCTGCTCCAGAAAAGGTTCAATGCTGCTAATGGGTGCAGCCTGGGCGGTTAATTCGGTGGCGGCAACGCCTGATGCTTCCCCGGCATCGGCAAATGAAATATGCGTCAACTCCTGGTTATCGTTAAATACCAGTTCGGAATGATTATGGGTTTCCGTGTCTTCGACAAAATAATTATTGCAGCGGATCACGCTGCCATCTTTCATATAAATGAGGAGGTCATTCCCCTGGCGGACATAACGCACCACGTCCTGAGCAGAACCCTGAATTTCAATCACGCTCGGCGATGAAATAGAGACCGAGAGATTCCCTTCACCGGTTAATTTCGTTTTTTCTGCCGTTTTTCGAATGATAACATCAACAACTTTTGCGTTACTCATATTCTTCTCCTTGCAGGTGCGCGTATTCCTGTGGTTATGTCCACCAGAGGGATGTAACTATCCCTGGGAAAAACCACCCATTATTGTCTGACTTATTTCGCGCAGAAAGGCGCGCCTTTTTTAACTCAAATCAGGTAATTTCGCGGCAGCGTTTTTCTCAATTCCGATAAGCGGCATGAGATTATCCACCGCGGAGGCGTAATTAATCGCCGCGCTCCAGCCATCGTATTCAGCCATTATTTTCGCTGAGGTGGCAGACCAGACATCCTGCTCCACGCTGAGCAGATCGTTAATGCTGCGCTTGCTCAGGGTATATTCATTTTTGTAGACGTCGCGGGCGCGCAACGCATTTTCCAGCTGACGTTTTCCGGCCTCCATACGTCCTTGCGCCCCGGTCCAGTCGGCCTGTGCGACGGAGGCTTTTTGCAGGACATCAAAACGGGCCTGATCGACCTGAGACGATGCCATTGCCCTTGCGCCCTCGGCCTGACGGACGCGCGCCGAGACCGCGCCGCCCTGATAAAGCGGTGCATCAATATTGAGCTGGATCTGATCATCCCAGTACGCGCGATTATCAGACTCGTACCGGGTGCGGCCCCCTTTCAGGCTTAAGGTCGGCCAGTGCTGTGACTTCGCGGTTTCTACGCCGTACTGGGCTGATCGCTCCATGTTCTGCGCGGCCATCACCGTTGGGATCAGTGAATAATCAATCCGATTGAGAGAATCCGGCTCCACGGCCAGACCTCCCGGAACCGGTGAATAGCGTTCAGTCTGTATGCCAGTTAATACCGCCAGCCGCGCGCGGGCGCTATTCAGGGACGCATTGTACTGCTCTACCGTCGCCTGCATTCCGGCAATACGGGTGCGGGTCTGAAGCTCATCAGAGGTGGAGCTTACGCCTGCATCGGCGCGGAGTTTTGCCAGCTGCTCAACGTTTTTAAGCGCCTGCACGTTCTCTGTTGCCGCCTGTAGCAGATCGCTGTAGCGTTTCACTTCCACATAGCTGAGGGCCGTTTTTTCCGCGACGGCAGACATCGTGCTCATCAGCTGGTAGCGATAGCTGTCACGCTGAGCTGAAGACTGGCTGATGCTGTTATTGGTCTTGCCAAAATCGTACACAAGCTGCGTCAGGCTCAGCCCCCAGGCTGCGGAATTTCGCAACGAGCCGCTCGAATCGGTGGTCTGGCTGTGACCCGTGCTCCCGTTCAGGGCTATTTGTGGCATCCAGCCACTACGCGCTTCGTCTATTTGTGCCTGGCCAATCCCCAGCTGTGCAGCCTGCTGACTCACCGACGGGTCGCGGTCAAGAGCGAAAAGAATACTTTCTTTCATCGTCATTGCCGCAACGGAAGATATCCCTACCAGACCGTTAGTTGCATGAGCCGCAGTCACCACCAGTGAAATTAAGGTCAGGGAAGCAGATAATCTGAGCATCCTGTTATTGCATTTCATCTTTATAATACCCCCGGACTTCAGGTGATGGCTAAATAATTACCAGGAAGAGGTACAAATAATTCACCCTATTTGCCCCACTCCTGTTTGATAAATTCCGCCAATAGTCGACCACACCCATTTCAATTGAGATGAGAGCCGTTCAATCTCTTTTTTTCTTTTAAGAATTTACTTAAATATTTATTGATTCGCAGCATAACAAAATGTGATATGAGCGACCACATCTGTAATGTTAATGCGGTGTTACAAATAAGAAAAAAGATGGGGTTTCTGGACAAATGGCTATTAG